>ENA-OURJ01000159-OURJ01000159.1-human-gut-metagenome-genome-assembly--contig:-NODE-159-length-54359-cov-9.11399_pt1 | contig 54359 bp, 48 predicted proteins | sample MGYA00242096_ERZ508981 | MGnify/ENA primary metagenome ERZ508981 (study PRJEB26280, sample SAMEA2531404) | human gut metagenome | biome: human gut; feature: human-associated habitat; material: faeces... | reverse complement strand
CGGGAGTAAATTCCACCACCAAATGTGGTGGTGGAATTTAAAATTTCATTTTTGGAATACCAACGAATTACAAGTTTCTTTACCAAAATATAATAAAACTTGGTATAATAGCTATTATGTCTTAACTCCATGGCTTTCACTTCATGATCAAGTAAGAGTTTTGAATGAATTAGAATACTTATTTGAAAAAATTGATGAAATTAATGAATTAATTGAAAATGCACTGTTTAATGATGCATTTTATATTTATTCTAAATATAAAATCTACAATTTGTATTGTGCTAAATTGACTTTAGATGAAATTATTTTAATGTTTGAAAATTTTTTGGAACTCCATTCAATTAGCTTATATACCAAACAAACATATAATGATAAATATGAATACAAAAAAAGTAAAGTAATTGCGGAAAGGATGTACAAACCTGTAATAACTTGGGTATATTACTACTTAAAAGCGAACAAACTCAAAAATTGCTCTTTAGATTCCATAAAAGTAAATTTGATTGAATGGATGCTAAAACAAAATGAATTGAATGATATAAAAAATAATATATGTTCTAGAAGAATATGCCATAGCGCTATTTATAAAATCATGTCACATATATCTTCAAATTCAAATAATGAGCCAATAAAATGTAAAGGGTTTAGGTTTTTTGTAAATTCCAGTTTTAAAAAGCTGTGAAACAACTTAGATAATTTCCTGAATTTTTTATTTAAATTCCACATGCGGTGGAATTTACTCCCATGCAGTTGATATTTACTCTTTCATATAAAAGTGATAGGCTTATCGTAAGCGCTCAATATTCCAACGCTAGATTTTAATTAACGCTTGTCCAACAATAGACCACCATTATACTGTCCTTACTATTCATTTGCAAATGGCATGCTTAGTGAAGGATAGGTGTGGCGATGAAACATATCATATACGTCAACTATTGAAACCGCCGTTTACCGAAAATTGTTAATAATCTGCGCCCAAATAATACATATGGTGGTTAGTTGCTATCTTCTACTAGATTGAAATAATCAATATTCAAGTAATTTGGAAAAATTGAAACAAATATTATGTATTTTTCATAGTTGCATCTTTTGATTGTATATATGAATATAAAAACTCATCAGTATTAGTACTAATTTTACTTTTGCTATCAGCCAATGAAACTACTCTTAGCTGATTTATCAAATCAATTTTTCCGTCTCACTGTCATCTATTATGTGCTACAGATTTTCAAGCTGTGTGTGGAATATATAGGCTCTTGGAGCGAGCCATAGAAACTGTGCATCCTGATGTATCTCCACAAGCTTAAATGCAATCATAGATTTGCCTGTGCCTGTTGGATGAACTACTGCAGCCTTGCCTATTAAATCCAGCATGTCGTTGGCAGTGTTGTATGCAGTTTGGTTGTGTTCAAATAATTTTATACTCATAAAATTATACTATCATTGAATTGCAGGTAAATCACATTTACAGACTTTTATTTATCATTTAGTCTGTATTACTTTATATATTCTAATATTTGCTTAACTTTTTTCGTATTCACAATTTTTTTCTTTATGCGCTTATATCTATTCATTCTTCTATTTAAAAATACTAAATAGCATTCTATACAATTAATAAATGAAATAGCGAAATTAAATCTAACAATCATATTTCTTCGTACACCATTATAGTTCTTTTCACTTATTGGTTCTGACAATATATTATCAATAATTGGCTTATCCGCTTGACTAATATACTCACCATAATACAACCAATTATCAGATTCTATTAATCCTAAGTATTTCAATTGTAAAAAAGCATTTCTATTTGATTTCCAAAAAATATCTAATGCCCCTATGTCCTCAATTTTTTTAATGCATTCTTTTAACTTATCTATATATTCTTTATATTCCTGTATATTATATTTATTAACATCAAACCACATTTGCTTATCACTATACTTATTCCACCTATCCATATCATCAATTATTTTCTTAATTGTATTTGCATTTTCGCATAAAGCATCATGTAATTGTATCATTAACAGCTTAATTTTGGTATGAACATTAGCTACAACCTTTACCTTTTTTTCATTTTTTAAACTTAATATAGCTTCTAGTTCATATTTACTAGATTGAGATTTTAATCTTTGAATATAAAACAGCAAAATTGCAATAGAAATTATTAAAATTGCACTTCCATTTTGTTCAAAACAGTTCCAAATATTCTGAATATATTTCAAACAATCAATAGATGTAATTATTATATATGTCTTATTAAATAGTATTTTAAAAAATTGCTTATGATTAATATATATATAATAAGCACTAATACAAATATACACTATCCTTATACCCAATAGCTTTCTAATAGTTCCTACAATATACTCCAACCATATTATAATTTTTTCTCGTGTAAATATTGCATTATATGCATCATTTTTCGTATTCTGTAAATTACAAATAGAGTTCGGTCTTAGCAACAGATATGGAAACTTATTTGCAGTACAATAAATCCAATAAAACATAGCATTCATACGTACTACCCAACTTTTTCTAGTTGATTTATTATACTGTAAAAATATATAATATATTTGGTTACGTAAAAAATACAAAATCGTATCATATATAAGTGCAATAAACAACATTATAAACCACATTTCCATATCTCCTTAATACCTATATTCTCAGCTTAACATGACGTGGTTGGTGCCTCTATCTCAAGCGCTTCATATATCTCTGCCCGTTTGTTAAACATTTCACCAATCCGTAGTGAATGATTTGAGTCCTTGAAGCATTCCAAAATATCAAGTTTATCAAGCAGTGCCTGCATTGTATACTTATTATATAAGCCTGATTCTTTCATTTTATGATCAAGATAAGAAACCAGAATCAATGCAACAAACTCCGTGAAGATTTTTCCATCGAGCCCTTTTTCATTCGACACAAGGAGACATCTCATATTTAGACGTTCATTAATGTAGCCAAATGCTTTTTCAACTACATCTTTCATTCTGTAAAGGTGCAATGCAGTAAATGCATCCATTTTTTCATTTGTGATAAGAGTAAAATAACCAAGATACTTCCTTGCCTCTTTTATGGCATCTTCTTTGTAATTAACCTGACGACCACGCTTCGGTGTGGTCTTAACTTTGAAGAACTGTTCATAAGCCTTTTTATGACTTTCAACCAGCTTATTTTCAAGCAGTTCCTTATGCAGACATGCAATTCTCTTGCCAAAAGCCTGTTCATCATCAGCACCTTTTTCGATGCTGTAATAATAGTGGATGTACATCCGGCGCTTATCCCTGATTGTGTCGCCCTTATAGGGTCTTTCCTGAATGTAATCCCACTCTGTGGAAAACGTATACCCATAAGTTGCAACAATACTGTTCATCATCATAAAGTACCTTGTTATTAAATCAAATAAACATACTTTAATACAATAACTTCATAGTTTTAGCTTCACCATCTTTAATTTTTCTTAAATTTCTCTTCATGCAATAACGAGTAAGGCAATCGTCATACTCACAAGGTCTTTTTTTATGTGCTCCCGAATATAATGCTTTATCGATTTCCTTTTTATTTGCTCCTGAATATGATGCTTTATCGTTATCTTTTTCATTTTTTATTGAACTATTAATTTTTGATTGAAATCCATCTGCTATCTGACCATTAAAATAAAAACAAGAACGTGGTAATCTCCGCATTCCAGTAACACTTTTATCTACTACCCAAAGTTCCATTTCACCATTATACAACGCTTGCACATAATTGCATTCCTTACATCCATTTCCCACAAACTTATCCCAAAAAATAATATCCTTAACTGAAATATTCTCCTTAATGTTAATATGATTTTTATAACTATCAACTCTTCCAGACGGATAGTTTTGATTAATATCGCCATCATAAGAATATGACGAAATAATACTTACAGGATATACAATTTCATCTATACTTTGATCTTCCAATTGTTTTGCAACTTTATCATATTGAAATTTAGAAAGACAACGTACAACTTCAACTTTTCCATCATGAACAATTTTTAACTGAGACAGACTTTCTTGTACATGCTTAATTATAGCAGACAACTCATCACATGCATCCGTTACCATTTCTTCATCAAGCTCATTATACATACAAGCCCCCTCCGAATAACTATCATATCCACACATTGGTAATCTAAATATTTTCATAACTCGTGCAATACAATACTCTATGAAAGCTCTTCCTATTCTATCTGCATTAGCATTTAAGTACCCTGTAAATTTGGGTTTACCATTGTATATACAATTTGTATCTCCCCAAATTGCAGCACACAATAGCGGATTTTCAACAAATGCTATCCCATTTTCTATTCGCATAATAAATTTTCTCCCTAATATATTCAACTATTTTTGAAAATATTGATTAATAAATTCTCTAAATGAATTTATATCTATCACAGAATACATTTTTCCATTATAAGCATATGAAACCTCTCCTTTTTCAATTGTTGCCATGATTGCAATACTATCACTTATTTCAGTTATTCCTATTCCATAGCGATTAATCAATCCACAATTTTGATATAAAGGATTATCCGAAAGTGGCAAATAACAAGCTGCAGATACAATCCTATTATCCCTTATTATAACTGCACCATCATGAAGGGGTGAAGATTTTTCAAAAATAGTGTTTATTAAATTATAAGAAATAATTGCATCAACATCAACACCTGTTTTTATATATATATCTAATGGCACAATTTTTTCTATAACAATTAAAGAATCTTTACTATCATCTGTTAAACATTGCGATACAAAATGTATAATCTGCTCCATAGACTTATTTGTTATTCCAATAAAATCGGCTGGTTCCTTTGTTTGATTCCTTAATTCAACTATTTTACTATTAAGCTTTATAATTCTATTTTTATATAGTTTATATAATAATTGGGCATTACCATTTACTTTATATTTTTGTAATTCAGCAACAAGTTTAGTTCCATCATCAACATTTTCATTTTTTATCCAGCCGTTTTGTGGATGACTTCTCATTTCATTTTGTAATCCTATAATGATTTTTGATATAAGTTCATCACCATTATTCCAAAACGCAACTAACCGATTTTTACATACTTTTTCCTTAAATTTCGAAAGTTTTTCTTTTCCTATATCAGTTTGTTCGGTATACTTATATGGTAATTCTTCTGGTTTATTATGAATAAATGCTAACGTGGGTATATTTAATTTTTGTGCATACTCAAATTCTTTTTGAGTATAACTCTTACCATCCTTTGCTATACTTCCATATCTTCCTGCTATAATAATAATAAAATAATCAACATCCTGTATCACCTTTTTAATATATGAAAATTGTTCTTCACTTGCTGCAGAAAACAATTCCATTCCTGATGGTATACACGAGATTGATAATAATGCATTCAGAATTTTTAATCTTTCATCTTGTAAATCCTCGTACGTAGAACTCACAAATACCCGATACATTTTTTTCATTTTTTCTTCTCCAACACATCAATATAATACTCTCAATTATTTCTAATTTTTTATCATCCAACAATTATTTGCTACACATAAAATATCCGTAGTAAGGTCTTCAATATATATTTTATATGATTATACTACAAATTAATACACTTTCAAAGATAATAAAACCATTCCTAAAATGAAATTTTAAATTTCACTGCCCTACAGGGCGGTAGAATTTAGTCCTGCACAGTAGATATTTACTCTTTCATACATCAGTGTTATTGTAAAAGTTCCTTCTGACAGCAGTAGAAGGAGAATTATCATGAGTAAATATATCCCTGGAAACCAGAAACATCTAACACTTAATGACCGTATCTACATCGAAAACGAATTATCCAAAGGTGCGACTTTTAAAGACATTGCGGCATTCCTTTGTAAAGATCCTACAACCATCTCAAAAGAGGTTAAATCACGACGCCTTTCTGACTGGTACCACAAAGGAACTTTCTACAATGCCAAAAACTTTTGTATACACCGCTATCACTGTAAAAAAACAAATGCCTGTGGAAAAATCATGCTCTGCGGTATTAAATGTACATCCTGTCCAACCTGCAACCAAACCTGTAAGGATTTCGAAAAGGAACGGTGCTGCAGACTTGATAAGGCGCCTTATGTATGTAATGGCTGTCCAATGAAAATCAATCATTGTACCATTGCCCATAAATACCGCTATGATGCCCGTTTTGCCGACCGTAAGTACCGCGAATTATTAAGTAGTTCCCGTGCCGGAATAAATATGACCCGGCATCAGCTGCACCAAAAAGACCAGATTGTTACTCCGTTGATTGCCCAGTGACAGTCACCCTATCAGATCCTGAGCAATCATCCGGAACTGGATATGTCTGTCCGCTCCATGTACACATACATCGATAAGGGACTGTTCACAGCCAGAAATGTGGATCTGAAAAGGCAGGCAAAATTCAAACCAAGAAAGTGCCACAAAACACAGATCAAAGACCGCGAAGTCTTTACCAACAGAACCTATGCAGACTTCTTTTCTTTGGAATTAAATTCTTATGTACAAATGGACACAGTAAAGTCATCAATGGACTCCCAGAAAACGCTGTTAACCATGATCTTTACAGAGGAAAAACTGTTTCTTGCATTTCTTATTAACCGGTGCACAAAAGGTGCCGTCCGTGCTGTATTTGACCGTTTGGAAAAACGTATGGGAACGTATGAATTTACATCTGTTTTTGAAAATATCTTAACCGACCGTGGCTCTGAATTTGGGAACCCAGAAGAATTAGAAACTGGAATTACCGGCATACAAAGAAGCAGCATTTATTACTGTGATCCAATGCGTAGCGGACAAAAAGGAACCATCGAACAGGCGCATACCATGCTCCGCATGATATTGCCTAAAGGAACATCCTTTGAATTTCTAACCCAATGGGATGTCAATCTTATTGTGAATCACATAAACTCTACTCCAAGAGAAAGCCTTGACGGCAAAACGCCGTATGATGCTGCCCTGGAAACCCTTGGAGAAGATGTTCTTAAAGCCTTTCAGCTCAAGCCGATTTCACCAGATGAAGTCAATTTAACGCCTAAGCTGATACGCTTTAAGAAGTAACTAATTAACTGATCGAAATCTGCTGTCAGACTGGAAGTAAACATTTCACATTTTTTAAATGTGGCTGGTGGAATTTAGTCTGACACACCGAATTCCAGTAGCCTGTTTTTCATGCCATAAAAACAACAAAATTTCGATAAGCTAGCTTAATTATAACAGAAAGCAGGAGATTTTGTTAAAAAATCTCCTGCAAAATCAGCAAAATTTAAAAGCCGATGGAATTTACTCTTGCACTGGAATTTACTTTTTCAAGTCAGCGTTATTATTTGTTTATGTAATCTATTTTCAATAACAAATCTTATAGCTGATTAATAATATTAAGAACTCATTCACATTCTAAATAATTAATAGAGCCAGATTACTATGATATTAAGGTTAAACAATTACATTATTGGCAATTCCCAGTCATCACGAGCACTTGCTGGTATAATAGATAAACACTTCTCAAATGCTAGTGTATCTGCACTGCTTAAATTCCTGTTATCACTGTATGAGAATAACAGTCTGTAGCTTACCACGTCTTTTCCAAGTGCATATGTTTTTCCTGTCTGCCAGCCTGAATCCACTATCTTCTTTCCGCCTGCATCAAATCCCAGCACTGAATATCTGCTTCCTGTTGCCTTGCTAACATCCACGCTGAATGCCTTCTCTGATGTCTTGTATATACCCACTGTTCTGGCCCTGTTTGTTGCTGCCACGTTCTTTCCGTCTGCACCTACTGTTCCTACTTCTATTACACTGCTACTATTCTGTACTGTGCTTAATGTAAGGCAGTTCTCGAATTTAAGTGTGTCTGCACTGCTTAAATTTCTGTTATCGCTGTATGAGAATAACAGTCTGTAGCTTACCACATCTTTTCCAAGTGCATATGTTTTTCCTGTCTGCCAGCCTGAATCCACTATCTTCTTTCCGCCTGCATCAAATCCCAGCACTGAATATCTGCTTCCTGTTGCCTTGCTAACATCCACGCTGAATGCCTTCTCTGATGTCTTGTATATACCCACTGTTCTGGCCCTGTTTGTTGCTGCCACGTTCTTTCCGTCTGCACCTACTGTTCCTACTTCTATTACACTGCTACTATTCTGTACTGTGCTTAATGTAAGGCAGTTCTCGAATTTAAGTGTGTCTGCACTGCTTAAATTTCTGTTATCGCTGTATGAGAATAACAGTCTGTAGCTTACCACATCTTTTCCAAGTGCATATGTTTTTCCTGTCTGCCAGCCTGAATCCACTATCTTCTTTCCGCCTGCATCAAATCCCAGCACTGAATATCTGCTTCCTGTTGCCTTGCTAACATCCACGCTGAATGCCTTCTCTGATGTCTTGTATATACCCACTGTTCTGGCCCTGTTTGTTGCTGCCACGTTCTTTCCGTCTGCACCTACTGTTCCTACTTCTATTACACTGCTACTATTCTGTACTGTGCTTAATGTAAGGCAGTTCTCGAATTTAAGTGTGTCTGCACTGCTTAAATTTCTGTTATCGCTGTATGAGAATAACAGTCTGTAGCTTACCACATCTTTTCCAAGTGCATATGTTTTTCCTGTCTGCCAGCCTGAATCCACTATCTTCTTTCCGCCTGCATCAAATCCCAGCACTGAATATCTGCTTCCTGTTGCCTTGCTAACATCCACGCTGAATGCCTTCTCTGATGTCTTGTATATACCCACTGTTCTGGCCCTGTTTGTTGCTGCCACGTTCTTTCCGTCAGCACCTACTGTTCCTACTTCGATTTGATTAGAAGCTTTAGCTCCAACTGCATTTATTGAATCTGTTTCATAACTATAGGCTAATACAACATCAGAACCTATGCCTCCAATTAACAATGAAACCAGCAATAATAATTTTAATATACCTGCTGTTTTTTTCATTTTACTACCTACTTTCCCAATTTTAATACTAAATTAGATTCTCACTTTACCAACTATTTTTAATACTTTTTCACTCTTTTGACAAATCACCGCCCCTCTGTGAGCCATTTCCGGATATAAAACAATGTAATCACCTTCTGATAAAACAGTCTTACTTATATTTTCTGGAACGTTCCAAAACATAACATCAAGATTTTCATTATATGGCTGTTTGACAGATAATCTTGAAGTATCGCTAATTTCCAAACATTCCTTTCCAGACACCATAAACTGTATATCAATATATTTTCTATGTGATTCAAAATCACATAAATCTGGTGATTTAGTATCATAATATTGAATATTATAATAAAAATCATCATTAACCCTAACTTTCTTTCCTATATCTTTTAAAGACACATCAATTGACTGTAAATAATTAACAGCAGCATCTACACGTCTTGTTATATCACTAGCATCTCGTTTTTCTTTAATCAACCATTCTGTAAACTCCCGTAAAGCACCTTCTCCTGCTTTATTGATACATACATAATCCGATAATTGCTTTACTTCCCTGACCGCATCGGCCGGACAACCAACTATACCGCCTGCGTCCTTAATAGGTTGCATACAATTAATATCTATAATATCATCACCAAAGTATGCACAATGTGATAGGTTATTATCTCCGACAATTTCCATAAGAGTCATCAGTTTATCTATTTTTCCCTGATAAACTTCTGTTATTCCCAACTCTTTGCACCTATTTTGAACAATTGAGCTTGTCCTGGCAGTTATAATAACAGGCTTAATACCAGCTGGTTTCAATATATAATTCACAACATAACCATCCTTAATCGAAAAAGCCTTCATAGCTTCCCCATTTGGTCCCATATATATTTTCCCATCTGTCAACGTTCCATCAACATCCATTATTAAATATTTAATCATCACAGCCTCCAATAATGGTATCCTAATTTACTCAGCAATTAATTTTTGAACTTCTCTAGCTTTTTTTTCTTCAAGTTCAGGCATAATTTTACATGTTTCCCATTTAATCTTAGGTATCAATAAAGTTCCAGAGGAAAGCATAACATTTAACAAGCATGGCTCATTATCTATTAACCAATCCTTATAATCATCAAGTTTTTTATAATTCTCAACTTTTGCTGCCTTAATTCCATAAGCATTTGCAACTTTAACGAAATCAGGCACCGTATAACCACTATTTTCAGTTGTAATAAAATACCTATCATCATATGATCCATGCTGAATCTCACTTATTTTTCCAAGTTCCTGATTATTAACAACTATTATTTTTATAGGCAAATTTTCCCTACGAACTGTCTCAAGTTCCTGAATATTCATTTGCAAACCACCATCACCGGTAATACAATAAGTGATACCATTTTCATTACTTATTGATGTTCCTATAGCATATGGCAATCCAACTCCCATTGCACCATAACTTCCACCAATAATGATTCTGCCGTTTGTGCCTCTTAAACATAAGGATTGTGCAGCCCAGCAGACAGTTTGTCCAATATCAACTGTAACAACAGGATCAACCGGAAGCAGCTCTGATATCTTATTCATCAGTTTATTACCCTCTGTATCATCATACCCATCCAGAAGTTTTTTAGCTTTCATACAGTTATCCCACCAGCCTGAATAATCAGATATTTCTTCTGCTAACAATTGCTCCATAAAGTACTTTGCATCCAGGTTATATTTTTCTTCATCAGACTTTATTTGCCGTGCCAATTCATACTGATCAACGTCACAGCGTATTAATTTTGCTTTTGGAGCAAATAGTTCTTTCATATGTCCTATTTGTCTCAATCCCAAACGTGCCCCAACAGAAATTACAAGATCTGCTTCATTCAGCATCATGTTAGAAATCCTATTACCATATGTACCGATAAATCCAAATCTATATTCATCCTGAATCATATCAACAGTATTCATCGTTGTTAAAACCGGAATATGTGTTTTCTTTATAAAATCATAAATTAAATCTGAAGCCCCCGCTGCTCTGGCTCCGTTACCTACAATTAATACAGGTTTTTTGGATGTCATATGGAAAATCAATCACAACACCTCCCTTTCTTCCTGTTGTAGCCAAATTATATGCTCTCGAAACTATATCCGGAAACGACTCTGCACTATTTGGCGACACAGAATATTTAGTTATATGCTTTGTCATAGAAACAATTTCCATTTCCTGAAAACCATTTTGTCTAACTCCAGAATATCCTCTTTGTTCATTTGTTGGAACATTTCCACTAATTCCCAAAAGCGGTATTCCATCAAACCACGCATCTGCCAATCCTCCGAATGCATTAACTGCCCCCGGTCCGGAAGTTGTAAAATACACTCCAAGTTTTCCACTTGATCTGGCGAAACCATCAGCAGCATAAGCACAGCCCTGCTCATTATAACAAACATGCACTTTTATCTCATTTTTCCTCGCATATAGAGCATCCATAAATGGAACAATATATCCACCTGAATATCCAAAAACATCTGTAATGTCTTTTTTTATAAGAAAATCAACTAAGTATTCTGAACACTTCATTATTTATTTCCTTCCTTATAATTTTCATACGCCCTATCTAAAACTGAAAAATCTGTTTTAGAATATCCTGTTCCATATCTTGTCCTTTGTTGTGGCGATAACGTTTCAACAATATCGTACATTTCATTAGCTGTACACGTATATGCCTTTTTCAAGTGATAAACATTATCAACATGTGCATGTTTTGTACCACAAACATACATAGGCAGATCATAACCCCAGTTAAGATTCTTTAATTCCGGTGTTATATATCTATCAATAGTTTCAAGTAATTTCTGAATATCATATTTTCCATTACAATGCTTGTTTACATAATATGCCAGCAATTCCGTCTTTGCATTTCCAGCGCCACGTCCCATACCATATAAAGAACCATCGACAATAATATCTCTTCCAGTTTCTTCCGATAATTCTATCATTCTCTCTGCCAGCGCACATGATAACCCTAAATTATCATGCGAATGCAGTCCAATTTTAATATCTTTATCCAGTAATCTATCTACTTGCTTAAAAATATGAACCAGATCTATCATATCCATTGCCCCAAATGTATCCACAATTGAAAAAGAGGCAGGTTTTACAACATTCACTTTTTGGATTAATTTTTCACGCGCCTCATCTGTATAACTTATTGAATCCATCGGATTGAATTGAACCAAATACCCCTTATTTTTCGCACCTTTGCAAAATTCCAGAGATTCATCAATTTCATGTTGTGCAAAAGAAATTCGCAGCCATTTAAAAGATTTCCCATTATAATCATCCAAATTTTCCAATGAATACCTGCTATTATCACAAAATCCCAAAAACTGTGTGTTTCTTCTATCATCTGGTAAATATTTAATAACATCACCAGAATCCTTGTACACAAGACTCTCCCCTGTTACATTTTTCTGAAGGAAACCAGTTTCAACATAATCTATACCAGCTTCTGCCAATCCCCTCATTATACCTTTCACAAATTCAGGGGCAGAATTCTTATTAAATAGATAGCCACCATCTCTAATTGTACAATCAGTTATTTGAACACTCATTTTTTAATATCTCCTTATAAATCGCATTGCAAATTTCAAAATCCTCTGGATAATCAATATCCATAGCCTCAATCTTATCGACTTCCTTTATATATGGATGAACTCCCAATCTTCTATTATGTTTAATAAATGATTCTTTTGTAAAAACATATGCAATAGAGGTTTCTCCATATATCAACGGAAGATCCTGTGTCCTTGGAAAATGATCTGGATCAAAATTAATCGGTTTATTATCTTCCCACATAAATGTTCTTATTGCCTCTGCACAAAATGCAGAATCATATTCTCCACTTGCTACTTTTTCAACGCATTCCTCAATAGTTGATACTTTTGCAAATGGAGATGTAGTATGTGCATTTACATAAATATCTGCGTCAACAGAATTCATAAATTCCTTTATGAAATCATTGGCATTAATACTATCGCCGTCTAAATACTCCGGTCTCTTCAAATATTTCACTCCTGGTAAAATATAATCTTTCACCGCATCATCAGAACAATAAATATACACTTCATCAATATTTTTTGCTTCTAAGCAAGCTTTCTGAATAAAATGCATTAAAGGTGTACCATCAAAAAATGGTTTTATATTTTTCCCTGGTACACGTTTACTTCCTAATTTTATTGGTATTAAAGCTACAGTTTTCATAAATAACGTTGTCTTCCTTTCTTTTTGTTTTTGTAGATACTATAAATATACTTAATAGCCGCTTTCACAATTTTATTATAATTACCTATATATATAAGAACAATCAAAACAATAATTAATACCTGAATACCATAGTGATGACTAACCGTATTTGCACAAATTAACTGCATGAATAGTAGCGCATATGAAAGGATAGACTTACACCAACTCACACGCATTTTAATATATCTTCTAGACGCTAAAACTCTAATTATCCATGATACAACATATGCAACTAACGTAGCATATGCAGCCCCTATAATTCCCAATTTTTTTATCAAAATAATATTTAAAATAATATTAACTCCCGCACTTATAAATGTAGAATATGCACAAGTTTTAGTATCTTTTACTGCTGAAAAAATTCCTCCCATGTAGCCAGCCAAAGCGCTAAACAAGGTTGCAAATAGTAGACTTGGTACATAGTGCCAAGCTTCAAAAAAATTTTTTGAATATAAAATTTTTGACAAAAGTACATTAAACAACATAATGATTGATGTAACTAATACCATACATGAATTATACATTTCATATGTATTTCCGAAAAAGCCGTCTTTATCATTCTTATCAAATTCTACAATTGCAGAAATAGACCAAGCTTGAGTAAAAATTGTTTGAAACACGCCCAATATAGTCGGAATCTTATATGCTACTGAATATATTCCATTATCACTTATTCCACAAAATCCTGTTACAAAATATTTGTCTAAACTAGAATTAATCCACCATGCTAAACCAGTGAATACAGTTGGCACGCAATATGCTAATAGTGATTTACAAATTGTTTTATCATATAATTCTCTAAAATGTATTTCATTAAATATATGCACTCTAGATTGCATATATATAATGGAAACAAATAAACCTAAAAACAATGCAATGTAATACCCCTCAAATTTCATTCCTATTACAACAATAAACAATATATCAGCTATAAGCATAACAGCTGTATTCAATAAGCTTGCAACAACCATAATACTAATTCCATCAGTTGCTCTCAGATAATTTTGGCAAACACTATATAGTACATTCATGATAAATCCAATAAACATCCAAATAAAATATCTTCTATAGTTGCATAGTGAAGGCACCATACTAGCTATAAATAATAAACTTAATAAAAAAGCCGTACCTTTAATGCTAATTATTATTCCATTACTTAAATATTTTTTACCTTTATTATCCTCAATAGTAAATCTCATTATCCCCTCTGGCATATTCAAAGAGAAAATAGGAATTAATATATTAATTGTTGTTGCGACAAGATCTATTACTCCATATTCAGCAGTATTTAAGTAGCTCGTATACAAAGGTACCAACAAAAAAGATAATATTTTTTGTCCAAAAGAACTAATCGTAAATAATAACATATTTTTCGAAAGATATGAATATTTATTTTTCAACATTTTCTCCTTCTATAATATAAAATAGGCATTTTATAAATGACTTAACCCATTGATTTCACTGGGTTTTTGTGATTGATTTATATAAATTTTCTCTCCAAAAGTGGTAAACTAAAGAGAGTAACTCCAACATATTTCACCAACTTAAGGAAGAGAAAATTTATGACTACTAAATACCATCAGATTTCTTTTAACGACATTTTTTCAGACTGTAAAAACAAACTCATCGACGATTCTCCATCTTTTTCTCTATGCATAGAATATCTAACATTCTAAACATTTCTTCTTCATTTTTAGGCAACATAAACTTATCAGGATTTTTATATAAATTTTTAATTTTTTCATATTTAGCAACTGTATTCTTATTTACTCTCATGTACCCATCTATTGATTTTAATTTGTTTATAAAGATATTTGCTAATAACATCTTTGTTCCTTCATAATCAAAAAGGAATTTATCTGATGTCATAGTTGCACACGCTATGCTTAGTTGAAATAGTTCAGGTTGCTCAGATGTTATTCTATTCCATAAAATAAGCTCCCATGGCATAGAACTGTTATTTATTGTAGGCACAAGATTTTCAAACCTATTCCTTTTAGTTCTAGGATGCAATTTAATTGCAAATTTTATATTAGGATAACTTTTGATTATTTTTTTATATAAGATAAAATCATCATTCTCTGGTAATAGTCCATCTGTATAGTGACTTTCTTCCATAATTAGACAGTCAACTTTATTAAGGTCACTATCTTCCTCATAATTAAATACAAAATTTAATTTTTCCAATAGTTTATAATTTTTTATATCTATATTAGGCAATTTCACAATGTTTAAATCTATTCCCTCAGGGAACTCCATGTATTCAGGGCAGCCTGTCCACCATTTATTAATATTATAAAAAGGTTTTTTAATTCCTAGCCATTTATATATATGCAACCATCCATAATTCTTAGGTTTATATACTTCATATGCCCCTGGTCCGTCCTCAATACAATGGTATTCAAATCCATTGTTCCTTTTATTGATATTAAACAAGGCCTCTGAAATTACTTCTTCAACATTAAATGAAACTACTTTATCATATGAATACTTTCTTAATACATTTTTATATTTATTTCCCCAAATATAAAAAAGCAACTTTGCTCTTTTGTGCTCTGTAACGTCAAAATAGTATACATTTTTAAATATTTTAGTACTTTTTAATCTAGCAATAAATTCTTCATTATTAAACATCTCATGTACTAAGTACAAATCTGCATCACCATAAAAAGTTTCAGTAGTCGTTTTTAATTGAAACACTCTCATTAGTTGTACATATGTACTGCAAACAAATGCTATTCTCTGTATTCTCATATTTTCACCATTTAAAAACCATTTTTGTCACATTTCATTTTTTTATTCGATTATTACTGTTTAGAATATACTCTTTCATAGACATTGGTATTAGTATAAAAGAGCAATTACACAAAAAATAGCTATATACATTATCTGTCAAATACAAGATAATTGCATATATAATTAACAAAAAATACACTTCAGCTGTATAAAATCCTTCAATTTTATATAATTTTTGTGTTTTTGATATTAAAATATAATAAATCCAAATTAAAAATGGCACAAATCCAATTTCAATATATTTTTTCAACAAATCACTATGCATACCTGATAATAACACATGACCATTATTTATCATACCATTGATGCCATGAAGCAAATAAGTTTCCTTATCAACATAACCTACTCCAAGACCAGTAAAACCAATATTAAATCTAGTTTTTCCTGTCCAATAAGCCCAAGTATCCAACCTATAATTAAAATTAATATTATACTTCAATGCAATTTGCACAAGTCTATCATTATATATAAAAGAAAGAAAGAACATACATAATAGAATACCTACAAGCCCCAAAATTAAATATTTATTATTTGTTTTCTTTACATATTTTTCAATAATATAGTAAAACAATATAACCATACAAATTGAAACAAGTTCTATCCTCTTATATCCCATAAATATAAATAGAACTGATATTACAATCTTAAATTTTAAATATCTAATTCCACACATTTTTCCAAATACCACATAAAACAAAAGAAAAAAACCTAATGCAAATGTTAAATCATGTACTTCTAAATAGTTATTAACCTCTAAAATATCCTGTAACAAAAAAACACTTTTAAATACTGTTAACACTCCACAATGTACAACTGCTCTTAAAATTCCAAGAACACTATATGACAAAATCATCGAAATCCATAACAATTCAAGAGTTTTCCTGCCAAATAATACATATGCTCTACAAATAAATAGAGAGGTTATTATCAAAAATAAACTGTTAGATAATAATCTTGTATAATAATCTAATACTGTTCCACTACCATTTGGTTTCTTTATAATCCACATGCAAAACGTATAAATAAACATGCAAATAATAGGATTTATAAACAGTTTTTGATGAAATTTTGCTGTTACAATATTCTCTTTACTGCATCTAACACTATACGAATATAATATCCAAATAACCGCTAACGTATATGTAAAATACGATTCCACATTAAATGGATAAAATTTTGAAATACCACATATTACCGAAAATAAAATAAATATTACTTCTCTATAATTTATCTTAATTGTTTTCATTATTTTCCTTCACTTTGCATTCCAATATTTTCCAAAAATTATCATACATTATTTTAGTCGAGTAATTTTCAGCATTAATTTTTGCGACTTTCGACATTCTTTCACACACATCAGCATTATTCATTAAGTATGTTATACTTTTTGCAATATTTATTTCTAAATCATAAGTTTTATCTACCATAATTGAGCAATTTTTTCCTACATATTCAGGCATACCACCAGAATTTGTAATAATTAATGGTAATCCCGCAGCCATATTTTCTACACAGGCTAAGGGAGCAGCTTCCTCAATGATTGTCGGTATCACTGCTATATTGGATATATTCTGATATTTATAAAGCTCATCATTATGCACATAACCAAGCTGTATTATTTTATGTTTAGCTTTATCTATTATTGCTTTTACTTCTTTCTCATATGATGTCATACTATTCATAGCAAACTTAGCTGAACCAATTAATAATAATACAATGTTATTAGATTCTATTAATTCTATAGCTTGAAGTAATTCACGTATCCCCTTTTCTTTGACTATTCTTCCAATGTACAATACAACAAATGCTTCATTGTCAATTTCCAATTTCTTTCTTAGTTTATTCTGTTCTAATTTTGAAAGTTGTTTTTTAAAATTTTCTACTTTTATTCCATTTTTCACAACAGATATATTTATTTGAGGGGTATCAATTTTACTATCCCAAACATTCCCAACGAATTCACTTACTGGCATTAATTGAGAAATATATTTATTTGATTCTATATTCGGATCACCTACCCAATGTAAATGACTTACAATTTTCCGTCTATCAATATTTTCAAATAAATATGGTAGCATATATGTCAATCCATCCTCGAAAACAAAAATATCAAAATTATCAGAATTTCTTTCTAACCATCTTTTCACACTAACAATTCGTAAATATGCTGGAATATATTTTTTTAACATCTTTTTTATTATCCTAAAAAAGAGGAACCACATTTTATCCAAGAAATTCTTTTTGAAATAAACAAATTGAGTATAAGAAAACTTATTGTTCACATTTTCATTATCCTTATGAAAGGTTGCCAATACTGTAATATTCATTTTCTTTTGTTTTTCATTTTCCACGCATATTGACTCAACTATTTTTTCTAGCGCGCCTCCTTGAATTGCCGGAATAGTATATTCGTATGGTGCAATTATACATATTTTTATCATTTAGTTATTATTACTCCTATTATATTTATACTTAATCAATATATATATCAATATATAATTGTGACTTATAATTAAATTCCTTAAAATTTTTAATTTAAATGTTTCTAACCTATACTTTTTTTTCAATATTTCTCTAATATTTTTTTCACAACATATCCCTTTAATGTTGCTAATTTTTACATTAAATTTCATTTCATCATTCATTACCAAATGTTTAAAAGAAACCAACAAATTTATCATAAAGTTATTATTAGCTCTTAATACCGCTTCTTTTCCTAATTTTTCAGTATTTATCATCTTTTCCATAGTTTTATATAGATTAATTGCTCCACATGCTCTGTTAGGATTATAACTATTTGTTAATGATCCACCATTATCACAATAATAATAAACATTACGTTTCCAAAAACCAACTTTAGGTTGATTCAAGCATAATTGAGCCGAAAAAATGTAATCCTCACTCAAAATTATTCTCTCTGATTCAAAATAAATGTTATTTTTTTTAATAAATTCATAATTATAAATTGCTTTCCAAGCTGGTCCGATTTCAAAGGAATCATTTTTCAGAGGCTCTCCTAAACATAAGCCCGCAAGTTTCTTATAATCAGGTAAATTATCTGGAAAGATATCTGTTCCTTCAATTATATTTCCTTCAAAATCCTTATTTCTACCGAAAAAAACGACATCCATATTATTTTTTTTTATATAATCAACCAAGTAAGATAAGCTATTCTTCTCAATGTAATCATCCGAGTCAACGAAGAGTATATATTTCCCTTTAGCTCTATGTAAGCCATAATTTCTTGTCAACCCTAATCCTTCATTTTCTTTATGATATGTTGTTATAATGTCATATTTATCTGCATATATGTCACAAATTTCATGTGACATATCTGCCGAGCCATCATCAACTAAAATAATTTCGTATTCCAATTTTTCCTGTGTAAGCAATGATTCAATACATCTTTTTAAATATTTTTCAACATTATATACTGGCACAATAATAGATAAATCCATTTAACTCCACCTATCCACTTTCCTGTAAACAACTCTAATAAATGGTCTAGCAAAATAATAACACGCAATTCCAAGCCTTGTTTTTTTTCTTGCATCATTATCTAATAAAACTCTAATTCCATAGATATTTATATTTTTCCTTATCTTTTTTAAAATTTCTTTGTACTTTTTATCGTTTGGGCAATTCAAATATATTCTTAAGCATGCCACTACATAATATGATCTTGCTGCCCCTAACAAATAGCTATTATTTTTATAATGCATATATATTTTTTCTGCAATATGCATTATATCGAAATTCCTAACATCAAATTTTTGCGTTGTTATACTATTTTCTCGATGATAATACCCATACATTTTTGCATTGCTATAAACTATCAAATTTGTTTTTTCAAAAAGTTTATACATAATTGCACTATCTTCATATAGCATTCCCACTGGAAAAATAACGTCTGAAAATAAAGATATTTTATATAGTTTGGCCCACGCAGATACTAATATCTGTTTTTGATATAACATTTTTTTAATCGCTTGTTCAGGTTTCATTTTCTCCTCAATTGTTGCTTTTTTAAACGTGAAACTAGTATCTGGAAAAATATGTACACAATCACATATACTTATATCAGCCTGACTATTTTTTATCATGGTATAAAGTTTTTCTATATAATCATGTGCTATTATATCATCGCTATCAACAAATGTAATATATTTGCCTTGTGCCTTTTTTATACCACAATTTCTTGCATCAGATAATCCGCCATTCATCTTATGAATAACTGTTATTCTTTCATCTTTTTTTTCATAATAATCGCATATATCTCCTGAATTGTCGGTTGACCCATCATCAACTAATATAATATCTAACACATCATAACTTTGCTCGATAACACTTTTCATACATGCGTTAATATAATTTTCCACATTATATACAGGAATTATTATACTAATCAAATCTTTCATATATTTCTTTCCTCAATCCAAACATTTTCATAACGCTTACAAATTTTCTTCCATGTATACTCTTTTGCAACTCGTTGTTTTGCTTTAATTCCAATATCTATAATCTCACCCTCGGTCATAGCATCAACTGAATCAATCAACTTAGCTAATTGTCCTTCTTCTCGACTCCAATATAACGCACAATCTTCCGCAACCTCTTTATTAAATCCAACATCCACAAGAAGGTTTAAATTAGTACTTCCTAATGCTTCTATAAGACTTGGATTCGTGCCACCAACCGTGTGACCATGAAAATACGCATATGCATTCTCACGAATCTTCTTTAATAATTCCTGATCATAGACTGTACCTACAAATTTAATTCTCGGATCACTCCTAAAATGTAGCTTGTTTTCCAGTTCATTTAAAAACTTATCATTCACATTTGTGATAAGTGCAAAATTTCTCTTTGATTTTGACTTCATAAACTCCCTAATCATAATTTCAAACGAATTTTCAGGCACAAATCTTCCTACAACCAAATAATAATTTTTCTTGCTTAGTCCTTTTTCTTTGTACCAGTTCACAAGTTTTTCATCATCATCAGATAATTTACTAGGTGTCAGATCAGCTCCATATGCAATAAATGTCGTATTAGGATTTTTGCCATTAATCCCTTTACCATCATATTGTTCATGAATATATTTTTCTATATTTACAGAATCACAAATAGCTAAATCACAATATTTAACCATCATCTGTTCAGATATTTTCCAGTACTTTCTTATAGGTTTGCTCCATTTAGCACGCATCCACTCATGTCCATCCGGATTGAGATACACTTTTCCACCAAGCCTATGTATTTCCTTATAAAAATGTTTTGCAAATGGACCAATCCTACAAGCCATGATATAAACTATTGGATTTTCTATATTATTTTTCTTTATATATTTGCAGCACTCCCTTAAAGCAGCAACATCATAATAAATAGCCTGAGCCGGTCCAATTTGCGGAATATGGATTTTAAAACATCTTGCATTATGGAATTCAAATTCTGAATCAGATATTCTTTTAACATTGCCCATTTTTGTTTCATCCATGCATCCATCGCCATTTGCTTTGCAAGCCACATGATACTTTATATTAGGATTATTCTGATGATATTCTGTAAGCTTATATACAAACGTCTCATATCCGCCATATGCCCCAAGACTTTTTGCTCCAACCAAGAATACATTTTGCACTTTACTCATTTTTACACTGCTCCATCGTTTTTCAAAACTCCTACAAACGTCTTGAATATTATCTTTACATCCCCCTTAACACTCCACTCCCCAATATACTGAGTATCCAACTTCACCACTTCCTCAAAGTCCGTGATATTGCTCCTTCCACTCACCTGCCACAGCCCGGTCAGTCCCGGTCTGAATGACATTCTGGCTCTATGGTGTGGCTCATACTTCTCCCACTCATCGAGTGTTGGTGGTCTGGTGCCTACCAGGCTCATGTCTCCCACTAGTATATTGAAGAATTGTGGAAATTCATCCAGGCTTGTTTTCCTGATAAACTGTCCAATTCCGGTTTTCTTTTTTCCGTTTGGCAGCACCTTATTGCCTATTATTCTTGGGTCAAAGTCCATCTTGAACATCATTCCGTCGCCCACTTTATTCTGCGCCGCAAGCTCCTTCTTTCGCTCCTCGGCATCCATATACATGCTGCGAAATTTGTACATCTTGAACTTTCTGCCGTTTCTGCCGATTCTCTCCTGTGAGAAGAATATAGGTCCCGGTGATGCTATGTATATCATCGGTCCCACAAATATCATGATGATAAGTGTGAACAGGCAGCCCACCAGTCCTCCGACTATATCCATGCCCCTCTTTACCAGAAGTGCACTGGTATTTGCATAGTTCACGCTTGATGTGACTACGGTGTAGTCGCCTATCTTTTCTATCTGCTTATAACCGCCTTGGGCTGTGCCGTTTTTGGCTATTCCTGTATGTACTGCTATTCCCATCTCCAGGAATATATCTGCCATTTTCTCCGGATATTCATCCTCGCTGCACGGCGGTATGAGCACCTCATCCACCCACTCATCGCACGCATAGTCCACTATGTCATCGTGGTTTGCAACTATCGGTATGCTGCATATGGTCTTGCCCTTCATATCTGTATCCAGCGAAGCTGCTACTATCCTTGTATAGCCTATACAGCTTTTCTCCACTGTGCGCAGTGTATCACGAAGCATGGCATCCGGTGCTATGACAAGCAGTGATTTCTTAGATGCTCCGAAGCCCTTTTTCTTAAGGAAGCTCTTGAGTGCAATTCTTGCTACATATGATATTGTCACATAGATTGGAAACATGATATAAAATGATAATCGCGAGTATATATCAGCCATCTGTGTAGTGAACAGAAATAGTGCTGTCGCCAGAAATACAAGCATTGCGTGCTTGCAGGTCGATATAAGCTCATCCAGATATCCTCTCTTTAGGACATTCTTGAATGAGTCTGCCATTATCTCCACAAAGAAATCTATCAGAAGAAATGCTACCCCCAGTATACGGTAGTCCTTGTCCATGTATGGGTTATTAAAGCCGAAGCGTATCACATATGAAATAAAAAATGCTATAACAATGCATGCGATATCTATAAGCATAAAGTCTATATGCTTTGTCCATCCTCTGCCTTTCTTTCTGTACATTCTTTCCAAATTCTCCTTATGGTATCTTTTATTTTCCTTTATACCTGTTCTAGGGGAGGTACCTTTGTATCCCCCCGAATTATTTTAGCCTATTTTGTTTTACGTATGTTTTATTCGGTTATTTGTATCTTTTTCTGTATCTAATCAGGGTTTTCAATAATATATTTTCGCTCATTTTTTATACTTTGTCAATGAATCTCATGGTTTCTTTACAATTTTCGACGTATTCGCTAATCGCTATGATATTACAGCACCAATAATTATACATTATTATATGTCATGCTGCTTATTACTCCTCAAACAACCTCTGCTTCCTCTCTATCATCTCATCAATCCTTACAATATACTGCCCTACATCCTTGACATTCTCGCATCTGTCGATGCGGTGTGTGCCGTCCGGATTCGGTATAGGCCAGACGCGCTTAGTGCTTGCTCCGGCTCCGCACGCCACGATGGTCTGCTTTTCCTCCATGATCAGTATGTTGTATACGCCGGCCTTGCCCTTTGCCGCATAACCTACGTTTTCCATGTTGCCTGCCATGCCCTTCTGTCTGTAGAGGTAGTATGGCTCAAGCCCCATCTGCTTGCAGTAGGCTGCGCAGAGGTCCATATGCTCCTGGGTGTTGACCATCTGCATATCGCTGTAGCGGTCCTTGAAGATGGTGAGCCTTGCAGCTCGTTTTACTGCGAGTGAGTGGATGGTGACATTGTCAGGTGCCAGCTCCTTCACGAGCTCCATTGTGTGCCTTACATCATCGATTGTCTCCTCCGGAAGCCCCATGATGAGGTCCATGTTTATGTTGTCAAAGCCCAGCTCACGCGCGAGCTTGAAGCTTTGTATAGTATCGTCTACCGTGTGGTGTCTTCCTATTATATCGAGTGTCTGCTGCTTCATGGTCTGCGGATTGACTGATATACGGCTGATACCGTTTTTCTTTAGTGCCAGGAGCTTTTCTCTCGTGATGGAATCCGGTCTGCCCGCTTCCACTGTAAATTCCAGACAGTCCTTTAAATCAAAGCTGCATTTAATTTTTCTGATAAGCCTGTCAAGCTGCGCAGGGCTTAGTGTGGTCGGTGTGCCGCCTCCTATATATATGGAGTTTAGCTTCTTGTGGTAGAATTTCTGTGCTGTGTAGTCTATCTCCTTCTCGAGTGCATCGAGGTAATCGTCCACACGGTTTTTCCACACGCCCAGCGGGTATGATGTAAACGAGCAGTATGCACAGGTGCTCGGGCAGAAGGGTATGCCTATGTACAGGCTGTAGCCGTTGTCATAGTCCACCTTGTCGAGCAGTGCCTTCTCACGCTTTGCTATGCCTATTGAGAGGTCGATTTTCTCATCGCTTGCGAGGTAGGTTTCCTTCATATAGTCGTAGGTTTCCTTATCGCTCATGCCGTCCTCTATGCACTTCATGGCTATCTTGGTCGGTCTGATGCCTGAGAGTGTGCCCCACGGAAGGCTCTTTCCTGTGCCCTTTTCTATCATGGAATATAGCGCGAGCTTGAGGCGGTTTTTAGTCTCCTTGCGGTCTGTGCCGTCCACGGATATTTTTGTACAGATACTTTCTCCGGCTGTTTTAATGTCAATCTCATCACCCACATAGTCTATCTTAAATACCTGTGAGGCATCCGCAAATTCCTTTACGCCATCATCTGTCATCTCGTGGTGTGTGCAGGCTAAGTTTTTCCCCTCCACCTCATCAGGTGAGCAGCTATAGTACATCTGCACATCCTCCTGCGGGAAGAACTCCTTGAGCAGTGAGTGCACATCATATTCAAAATCCGGTTTATTAAATACTACTACTATCATAAGTAAGGGTTATACATCCTCTCGTTTTCTATGGTTGTTGTGTCGTTGTGGCCCGGGTACACCTCTGTATGCTCAGGCAGTGTCATGATTTTTTCCTTCACTGTGCGCACAAGGTCTGACATGCTGCCGCCCTTGAAATCCGTACGTCCGATTGAGCCGCAAAACAACGAATCTCCTGTAAAGATCACGTCCTCATACGGGAAATAATAGCAGCAGCCTCCCGGTGTATGTCCCGGTGTGTGAAGCACTACTATGTGAAAGCCTGCAATGTCAAGCTCCTGCTTATCCTTCAAAAATACATCTGCATAAAATGTCTTTGACTGGCCCATCATGTAGCTGACATTGAGCTGCGGATCATCAAGCGTAGCCTTGTCTGCCTCATGGATATATATTTTGATGCCGTAGCGGTCTGCGAGCGGCTTTGCATCCGTGGCATGGTCAAAGTGTCCGTGTGTGAGCAGTATTGCTACAGGCTTTGCGCCTGATTCGTCCACCTTTTTGGCGAGCTGATTAGCACACGCGCCCGGGTCTATTATTATCATTTCCTTTGTCTTTATATTGGTGACAAAGTAGCAGTTGGTCTGCACCGGTCCCACTACGAAGTGGTCTATCTTCATATTTACCATATGAGTGTACTCCTTGTCTGTTATATGTTATACTTCACGCAAGAACCACCGGGATTTAGCCGGTGGTCCTCTCTACGTCTATTACACTTTCTATCTGTCTGAGCTTCTCCACTAGAACCTTTATCTGGTCCCTGCCTTTGATATTGAAAAATACCTCGATTGTAGCGATGCCCTGCTTGCTGGTCTTGGACTGGATACCGCTGATATTGATTTCCTTCTCTGTAAATATCTTTGTGATATCTACGAGCAGTCCCGGCCTGTCATGACAGAATATCTTCAGGTCTGCCTGATACTCGGCACCATTGTCCATGAGGGCTGTATCCTGCCACTCTGCTTCTATGAGCCTGTCCTTTTCTATCTTGGACAGATTGATGATATTCACACAGTCTGTCCTGTGGATGGAGATGCCTCGGCCTCTTGTGACAAAGCCCACGATTTCATCTCCCGGAACAGGATTGCAGCACTTCGAGAAGTGTACAGCCACGTCATAGAGTCCGTGTACCACAATACCGCTCTTTGACTTGTGCTCCGGCTGTATGCCTGCTGCCGCCTGCTGCTTTTCTGCGATGCTGCCAAGCACATCTGCATCTGTCACCGGCACCACATGATCCTTCTTGTATTCGTCGTACATCCTGTTGACTATCTGGCTCTCCTTGAGTCCGCCGTGACCGACGGTTGCAAGGCATGAGTTCCAGTCGTGGAAGCCGTACTTGCGGCGTATTTTCTCCTGATACTCAGGCTTGTTTATCTCAGCAAAATTGATGCCCTTTGCCTTGGCATAGGCTGCTATCAGATCCTTGCCGTGCTGTATATTCTCCTCCTTGAGCTCACTTCTGAACCACTGGTTGATCTTGTTCTTGGCCTGTGTGCTCTTTACGACCTTGAGCCAGTCACGGCTTGGTCCCTTGGAGTTCTGCGAGGTGATTATCTCTATCTGGTCACCGTTTTTGATGACATAGTCTATCGGCACCAGCTTGCCGTTTACCTTGGCACCGACCATCTTGTTGCCGACCGCAGAGTGTATGCTGTAGGCAAAATCTATAGGTGTGGAGCCCTTTGGCAGGTTCTTTACATCGCCGGATGGAGTGAATGCAAATACATTGTCGGAGAATAAATTTAAATCACTCTTTAATAAAGTCATAAACTCCTTATTATCCGACATGTCCTGCTGCCACTCGAGTATCTGGCGCAGCCAGCTGAGCTTCTCCTCCTCTGTGACAGTGGTGGTAGTGGCATTGCCGTTGTTTGTTTCCTTGTACTTCCAGTGTGCCGCGATACCGTACTCAGCAGTACGATGCATCTCGTAGGTACGAATCTGTATCTCAAACGGCTGTCCGGTCGGTCCGATTAACGTCGTGTGAAGCGACTGGTACATGTTCTGCTTCGGCATGGCAATATAGTCCTTGAAACGGCCCGGTATAGGCTTATACTTCTCATGTATGATACCAAGCACTGCATAGCAGTCCGGTATGGTATCCACCAGAATCCTGATGGCAAAGAGGTCATATATCTGGTCTATAGTCTTGTCCTGATTGACCATCTTCTTATATATACTGAAGAAATGCTTTGCCCTTCCGTATATCTCAGCCTTGATACCGGCATCCGAAACATACTTCTTGACATCGTTTACTAAGCCCTGGATGTAGGTGTCGCGCTCTGTCTTTCTGAGGGCTACCTTCTCTACCAGATCGTAGTAGGCATCCGGATAGAGGTACTTCATACAAAGGTCCTCGAGCTCTATCTTTATCTTGCTGATACCAAGTCGCTGTGCGATAGGGCAGTAGATATCCTGTGTCTCTCTGGCGATACGCTGCTGTGCCTCCTTGGACTGGTACTTGAGTGTACGCATATTGTGCAGTCTGTCTGCCAGCTTTATGAGGATGACTCTGATATCCTTTGCCATGGCGAGAAACATCTTGCGCAGATTCTCAGCCTGCATCTCAAGCCTGTCCGCATTCTTATCCTTCGGATCCTTGGTGCTGTCTGTCAGATGCAGGTGCTTTAACTTCGTGACACCATCCACCAGATGTGCGACATCGTCTCCAAACTCCGCGCGCATCTCATCCATGGTCATGATGGTATCCTCCAGCACATCATGGAGCAGTCCTGCTGCAATTGTTTCCTTATCCAGCTCGAGCTCGGCGAGTATTATGGCAACACAGAGCGGATGTATGATATAAGGCTCTCCTGACTTACGCGCCTGCCCCTTATGGGCATCATAAGCTACCCTGTAGGCTTTGTCCACAAGGCTCGTGTCATCCGACGGATGGTACTTTTTGATTTCTTTTTTCAGCTCATCGTAAAGCTCCTCTGGGCTCGTAAAATCCTTTGTTCCCCTTATACCGCTGGTATCTGAGCGAAATTTGTCCGCTATTTTTTCTAATTCTTCTGTTGAGTAATCTGCCAATAGTCTCACCTCGATTGTAGTGTATCTTTAGTAGCCATTATATTTTATTTCTTTAAAAATTGCAATCTTATGTTGTTAGCCGATAACCATCTTTACTCCGCCATACATGCCGGCTGAGTTGCCGAGTGTGGCAAGCTTGATTTCTGTCTCACGGCTTGCATGGAAGGCATACTCTTTATAGTACTTTGCTGCTGTATCGATGATGATGCTGCCCGCCTTTGAAAGGCCTCCGCCTACAACAAATACCTCAGGGTCCATAACGCATGCTACTGCTGCCATTGCCTTGCCGAGAAGCTTCATAGACTGCTCTACAGCCGCAATGCCCGCTGCATCTCCTGCCTTTGCCGCATCGCATACATCCTTGGCTGTGAAGCCTGCATTTAAATCAAGCTTTGTTGCCACATCCCTGTGTGCTGCAATGTATCTCTCTGCCACTCTTACGAGACCGTTTGCTGATGCATACTGCTCCAAGCAGCCCTTCTTGCCACAGCCACAGCACTCTGACTCATCATCTACCATAGGCATATGTCCTATCTCTCCGCCTGCTCCGTTTACTCCGGCTATGATTTTGCCCTCGCGGATGATTCCTCCGCCTACGCCTGTGCCGAGTGTGATCATGACTACGTCCTGATGGCCCTTTCCGCCACCCTGCCACATCTCACCGAGTGCAGCTACATTGGCGTCGTTTCCGGCCTTTACCTTGATGCCACCGCACAGTACTGAGAGTGACTGTGCCACATTGAACACGCCCCAGCCGAGGTTGACACACTTCAATACTGTTCCGTCATCCTTTACAGGTCCCGGCACTCCCATGCCTATTCCCTCGATGTCACCCATCTCGATGCCGTGCTTCTCGTTATTCTCCTTGATGGATGCTGCGATATCAGGCAGAATGAGCTCTCCTGAATTCTCTGTGCGTGTAGGAATCTCCCATGTATCGACAAGCTTTCCTGTGGTCTCGAAAAAGCCTATCTTTACAGTTGTTCCACCTATATCTACTCCGTATGCATATTGTTTCATTTTTTCGTCCTCCAAATCGTTAAACTATGTTTATATTTTATTGCCTAATTGCATATTTTTCAATGTTTTTCATTGTTTTTTATGTTTTTTATATATATAGAAGCGTTTATATCTTCATCCATATGCCCGCTCTTTGTAAATCCAAGCTTTTTGGCAAGGCGCACCGATGCCTCATTTCTCTCATCTATCCGGCAATAAAGCTCTTCAAAGTCTGTGTTTTCGCGCGCGTAGTCTATGATGAAGCGACACACCTCCGTGGCATAGCCCAGGTTCTGAAATTCCGGTGCTATCATATAGCCCATTTCATTATGCTCAAGCCCTGCCCTGCCTATCAGCTTCCCTGTTTCCTTTGAAAACACAAGCCACATGCCATACTCGTAAAAGCCATACATGTTCTCTATATATGCTTTCTGGTATTCAAGCTCTGTTTCGTAGTCGTAAAGCGGTTCCACAAAGTCTGTCATGCCGGGCTTGTCATAGAGCTCATAGAGCGCAGGAAGATCTGACAGTGAAAGCTCACGTATCAGGCATCTGTCTGTCTCGCCGATGTCCCACGGGATGTGATTATACCGCCTGCGCACCCGCTCCAGATACTCAATATCAAGCTCTGCAAGGCTTTCGACTGCATAGCGCGTGCCGCACTGCGGCTCTCCTACTGATGCTATGCCGAGCGAGTCAGCTATTTGCTTCTGCTGCCTGTTTGATACTATCCAGATGCAGTCTGTGGGTGCTTTCGGTATTCTTATATTTCCCGTATTAGCTTTCGCAGTGTTATCTGCAGATTCTGTATATCCTGAATTATTTTTTATTTCATACACACACAAATTATTCTGCTGATCATCCGGCAGTTTCTTCTGCAACTCATCCAGCAATTTTCCCAGTAGTGCACCATACAGTTTTTCTTGCAGCTCGCCATGATAGTAAAAAGAGGCAAGTTTTGCGCTTGCCTCATCGATAATTATTATCATTAAACTGTCTCCGGCTCCGGATAGTCCACTCCGAAGGTCTCAACTGTTACTGTCTTCATGACCTGAGCCTCAAGTGGTTTGTCCATGTAGTCTGTGCGCACCTCTGCGATCTTGTTTACCACATCCATGCCCTCGATTACCTTGCCAAATGCCGCATACTCGCCATCGAGATGTGGTGCATCCTGATGCATGATGAAGAACTGGCTGCCTGCTGAATCAGGTATCATGGTACGTGCCATTGAAAGTACACCGGCTGTGTGCTTTAAGTCATTTTTGAAGCCGTTGTGTGTGAACTCCCCCTTGATTTCATAGCCAGGGCCGCCTGTGCCGTTTCCGTCCGGATCTCCACCCTGGAGCATGAAGCCCTTGATTACGCGGTGGAAGCATACTCCGTCATAGAAGTTGTGATTGATTAAGCTGATAAAGTTGTTTACTGTGTTTGGTGCGATTTCCGGATAAAGCTCCGCCTTGATTACATCGCCGTTTTCCATTGTGATTGTTACGATTGGATTCTGTACCATTATTTTTCTCTCTTTCTTTTATAATATTATGAGGCTTGGAGAATATCCATTCCTCGCAATTATTAAATATCGAATTAATTTCTACCCAATTGATTGATTTTACCTGATCTTACTTACTCAGAGCCTCGACTACCTTCGGAAACTCCATGAAGTGTGATGCCTTCACCAGTATGGTGTCGCCCTCCTTCACATATGAAAGGAGCTCCTGTGTCATGGTCTCCCTATCCTCGAAATAGTGGATGTCTACATCAGATGATTTCTCTGCGGCTCCGGCTGCATATTCATTTGCAAGCTCTCCTGCGGCGAAAAGTGTATGGATATGATTCTCTCCAACTGCTTCGCCTACCTCATGGTGCAGCTTTTTCTCATCGCTTCCCAGCTCGCCCATGTCGCCAAGCACTGCTATTGTCCTGCCCTTTGCATGTGAAAGCACCTCGATAGAGGATTTCATGGATACAGGGTTTGCATTGTAGCAGTCATCTATCACTGTCATGCCGTGTGTTTTGATGAAATTGGTACGGCCTGCGATTGTCTCTGCTTTCTCGATTCCTGATTTAATCTCAGCTATTGTGAGACCAAGCTGCAATCCGACAGCCGCTGCCGCCATGGCATTGTATACATTGTGCTCACCCGGGATGTGGATGTGTGCATCAAACTCACCCTCCGGGGTGACAAAATGGGCCTTCATGCCGTCAAAGCCCAGGTTTTCAATATTTGTGGTATATACTGATTTATGAACGCCTGAAGCTGATTCCTTGCCATAGTATATGGCAGGCTTTCCATTTACCGTCTGCACTGTGGCCAGCTTGTCGTCATCTGCATTCAGCACTGCGACCGCATCCGGCATCATATGCTCAAAGCACTCTGTCTTTGCTTTAAGCACACCATCCCTGTCGCCCAAAAACTCCAGATGGCAGTAGCCGATATTGGTGATGACCATGACATCCGGGCAAGACATAGTAGAAAGTCTGTGCATCTCGCCAAAATCAGATATGCCCATCTCAAGCACCGCTACCTGATGGCTTTCCCTGATTCCGAAAATGGTGAGTGGCAGGCCTATCTCGTTGTTGAAATTGCCTGCGGTCTTGTGGACGCTGTATTTCTGCTCAAGGACAGATGATATCATCTCCTTGGTGCTGGTCTTGCCGACACTTCCGGTGATACCCACCACCTTGATATCCAGGCTTTTTCTGTAAAATGTCGCGAGCTTTTTCATGGCATCGGTGGTTGATTCAACAAGCACATATGGGCCTGCCGGATCCGTAAGCTCATGCTCAGAGAGCACAATTGCCGCCCCCTGCTCAAACACAGTCGGAATGAATTTGTGTCCGTCCACCCTTTCTCCCTTTATCGGGATAAAAAGATAGCCCTCCTTCACCTGTCTGCTGTCTATGACGGCGCCGGTGATTGTCGTATCGAGCAGTGTCTCATCGCCTATGTATGTACCCTCGCAGGCCTTTGCGATATTTGCAAATGTAAGATTCTTCATGTACTTATCCGACATGCTACACCTCATATTTTTTCAAAGATATGTCAATCAGATGCTCACAGAGCTGATTAAAGCTCATACCGATAACCGCTGCCTCCTGTGGCAGAAGACTGGTCGGAGTCATGCCCGGCAGTGTGTTTGCCTCGAGGCAAAACATCTCATTTTTGTCATTGAGCAAAAAGTCTGAGCGTGAATATGTGTCAAGCCCGATAACACGTGCAACCTCCTCGGCATAGTGCTGCATATCCTTTGTCACCTGCTCAGGAAGCTCGGCCGGACATGTCTCTACTGTACTGCCCGCCTTGTATTTATTCTTATAATCGTAGAAGCCCTCCTTCGGTGCAATCTCAATAATAGGAAGAGCCTTTCCCTCGATAACGCCGACAGAGAACTCCCTGCCCTGTACAAACTCCTCGATAACCAGCTCATTTTCCCACTTGAAGGCATCGTCAAGTGCCGCCTTGAACTCTGCCGCATCCCTAACGATAGTGACACCGATGCTTGAACCGCCGCAGCATGGCTTTACTACACATGGAAGTGTCAGGTCAAGCTTTGTGATATCATCCTGTCTGGTCGCTCTTGTCATGGAAATACCCTTTGGAGTAGGGATACCGTTTGCAAGGAAGAACTGCTTTGATGTCTCCTTGTTCATGGCGATGGCTGAGCTTAAATAATCGCTGCCTGTATATTTGACACCGAAGAGGTCAAATGCTGCCTGTATCTTTCCGTTTTCTCCGTTTTCTCCGTGGAGAGCCATGAAAACAATGTCCGCCATCTGACACATTTTGATGACATTTGGTCCGAAGAAGCAAGGTGACTGGTCCTTTCTGGAAGCCTTTACCTTTGCGAGGTCAGGTGCCTCTGTCGGAATATCACTGACATGCACGCTTATCTCGTCCGCGCGGTCAAATATACCTGTCAGGTCCTCCTCCCTGTCACTATATCCCATAAATACATCCAATAATATAACTTTGTGGCCGTTCTCTTTGAGTGCTTTAGCTACCATGCTTCCTGTCTTGAAGGAAACATCTCTCTCTGTGCTGAGCCCTCCGGCAAGTACTACGATGTTCATTTTTGTCCTCTTTTCTTTGATTGAATTATCATGCTTTGGTTTAATTAAACACAATGCAATGCTTCTTTTTTAAAGCTATGAGTAATCAACATAATTTCTTCAAAATTATAACACCATTTGTGCAAAAAAGAAAGACCGGTTGCCCGGTCAAAAAAGAAATTCTCATTTTATTTTAAACTGTGTTGGCTTCCAGCAGCTGTATCATTCTCATAAATACCATCCGCCCGTGCAAATCATCCTGTGAAAGTGATTCTCCGTACTTCAATACTAATAATCGGCACTGATAAAAATTCAGCTCAGGATTGCCAAAAAGCAAAATCCGCAAGGCTGCATTTTCCAGGTAATTGTGTATATTTCCCACCTCAATAAATATATCTACGATATCATCGAGGTTAATAAGTCCTTTCTGTTCATAATAAATTCTTCCCAAATATTTCATCCCTCCATCGATTGTATTTTTCGTAGAACTTCTTTTTTTGTCTTTCTTTTGAAATTTTGTCGTCTTTGCGAAATTTCCCTCTTTGTTTTTGTTGGTGGATTCATTTTTCCATATAATATATCAATATTCTAGGCGCGTTACGCGCTTGTATTTTGAAGATTTCTATTAGAAGATTTAATATTGATAGGTGATTAGCAGTTTTCGACAAAATATGACATGGGTTTGGGTTTAATTCAGTTGGTTTTTGTTTAATATTGCTCTTTTTATATCAGAATTTTTGTAATGATAAATTTGTACTATATTTTGAGGTTTTTATTCTAATTATTTCATTCTTTTAAATTTAATCCAAATTATCTTGAAAGTAGAACAAATATTCGGTATAATTGTTATAGGTGCTACCACACGTAGACGTGTAGATGGCGGTTCGCTTTTTGCGGGGAGTCTATAGCTCCGTTTACATAGATATGCTCTCATTTGAGAAATCTGATGGAAGGAGGACTTCGCTTATGCTTACAGTCGATACCTTGATTGCAGTGCTCAGTCTCTGTTTAACCTCATTTGGTCTTGGATATGCGATTGGTTCCAATGGCAGTAAGACCACAAAAAAATAACCGCCCCAGCCTGGAAACTGAACGGTTATTTTAACTTAGTAAATAATCAGGCGAACCGTTGTTATAGGTAGCACCTTTTTGTTATCTATATTGTAACATTCATTTCTAATCATGTCAAAATTATTTTCAAAGAAATTTTATATAAATGGTTAATATAAAAACCCGGCAGCCAACGGCTGCCGGTTTTCGATGAAAGAAAGGTTAAATTATGATGAAAAACAAGAGTCTAACATTCCGGTTCGATAAGTCCGTATGTATGTCCTTTTCTCTTGTAGACTACATTTACTTCGTCATTCTCTGCATTTCTGAATACGAAGAAATCGTGGCCTGAGAGCTCCATCTGGATGCATGCATCCTCAGGATACATAGGCTTCATACCAAATCTCTTTGTACGGACAATCTTGATTTCCTCGTCCTCTGCATCGTCTGCCTCCACGAAATCATCCTGGAATATCGCCGGTGCATACTTCTTTGCGGAAATCTTGGTTCTGTATTTGCGAAGCTGTCTCTCGATTACTTCCTCTACGAGGTCAATTGATACGTACATATCATTGCTGACCTGCTCTGAACGGATAACATGTCCCTTTGCCGGGATAGTAACCTCGATTTTCTGTCTATCCTTTTCTACGCTGAGTGTAACGTATACGTCTGTGTCCGGTTTAAAAAACTTCTCCAGCTTTGACAGCTTCTCCTCTACTGCCTGCTTAAGCCCCTCTGTTAATTCGATGTTTTTTCCTGAAATTGTTATTCTCATGATGTCCAACCCCTTTATCGTTTATTTGATACGTTGTCTGTATCATGTAAATATTATACCATAAATTTCGTTTTCATCAATCATTTTTATGCAATTTATATAAATAATCAAGGGTTTATTTACGGTTTTTCGCGAAATCGCTTGATTTCGCTATGATTAGGGATTTCATCAGAATAAAAAACATCAAGTCGAGTGATTTTTTATACACTATCGCAACATTTCTCAACTACAACAGCACATCTAAGCTATCACAACGTTTCTAAGCTACCACAGCGCATCTAACCTATCCCAGTGCCTCAAGCTGAGAGGAAAGCTCCTCCCACGCCTCCATATCAATAAGGATTTCTTCCTCGAGAGCGTCTATCTCGTTTTGGATTTCCGTGAGCTTTGAGTAGCTTGACTGATACTCCGGCTTCATGAGCTCAGCCTTGAGCTCATCGAGCTTTGCTTCCTTGACCGCCAGGTCCTCCTCGGCCTTTTTGACCTTTTTTTGTATCTTTGAGCGCTCCTTGCCCGGGTTGTAGTATGCCTTGCCGATTGATGAGACAGCCATGCCGCCAGCCTGGGCTGCGCTATTTGCATTGGTGCTTTCGCCCACATTACCTGCTGCAACGGTTTGTGACGTGCTCCGGTTTGCATCACTGCCTGTCTGACTGCTGCCGTTCTGGCTTATCGCGCCGCCAAATATTGCATTGCCTCTGTATACATTTTTGTTCTCCTCAGCCTCCCTGTCGAGCTTTTCCTGATACTGCTCATAGCCAAACTGATAGAGATTGGTAGTGCCATCCTCGAACACAAGCAGCTGTGTGGCTACCTTTTTCACAAAATATCTGTCGTGTGATACAAAAATCAGTGTGCCCTTGTAGTCCTTAAGCATGCTCTCTAGTGTTTCCTTGCCTACGATATCCATATGGTTAGTTGGCTCATCGAGCACGAGCACATTCGGTCTGGTCTTTAAAATCTTACAAAGCGCCAGTCTGACCTTTTCTCCTCCGGATAGCATATTTACGTTCTTGAACACGTCCTCCCCTGAAAAAAGGAAGGCTCCGAGTGCATTTCTGGCCTCGGTTTCCGTGAGATTCGGATACTCATCCCAAAAATCATCGAGCACAGTCTTGTTGCTTGTATACATGGCCATCTGCTGGTCGAAATATCCTATCTGCACGTTGGTTCCAAAGCGGTACTCGCCTGAAAGTGCAGGGATCTTACCCACGATAGTCTTTAAAAATGTCGATTTTCCAAGTCCGTTTCCGCCGAGTATGCCAAGCTTTTCGCCTCTTTTCAAATCGAGCGACACTACGGAGAGCGGATGGTCATAGCCGATTGCAAGCTCTGATGTATAAAGCACATCGTTTCCGGTCTCCTTTTCGGGCTGGAAATTGGCATGGAAGGTCTTGTTGTCGTACTTGTCCGGCGCCTCGATAATCACCATGCGGTCGATAGCCTTCTGCTTTGACTGCGCCATGGATGTCTTGGTCGGCTTGCCCTTGAAGCGCGTAACCATACGCTGCAAACGCTCTATCTCCTTCTGCTGGGCGATGTGATCCTTCATCTGCTTGTCGTAGTTTTCCTTTTTGCGGGCGATAAAATTGGTATAATTGCCCGGATAGCGCCTTGCTGTGCCGTACTCTATCTCGTATACCACATCTACCACATTGTCGAGAAACATACGGTCATGGGATACGACAACCACTGCCTTCGGGTACGACTTCAGATAGCCCTCAAGCCACTCAATCGTCGTGACATCGAGGTGGTTGGTCGGCTCGTCCAAAAGCAGTATGTCAGGCTTTGACAAAAGCAGCTTTATGAATGCTATCTTGGTCTGCTGCCCTCCGGAAAAGTCACGGATTGGCTTTTTACGCTCATCATCTGAGAAGCCGAACTTGCGGATCATGACCTCATATTCCTTCTCATAATAGTAGCCGCCATCATCCTTGAAGGCCTCCTCCATCGCGGTATATCTGGCTACCTTTTCATCGGAATAATCATGCTCGAGCTCTGCCGCCGCGCGCGCAAGCTCTGCCTTTCGCTCGTCCATTTTCACGAAGCATTTACGCACCTCCTGCTCGAGTGTCACATCAGGATCATCAAACGCAATCTGCTTCAGATACCCTATCTCCGGATTTCCTGCCTTTGCAATAAAGGCGCTCTCATCGCTGTCGAGCTTTTCCATCTCAACCTCGCCTGAAATGAGCTTTAAAAGTGTTGTCTTGCCACAGCCGTTTCTGCCGACTATCGCTATCTTTTCTGTGTTTCTGATTTCAAAATCTATACTATGCAAAATGACGTCGTCGCCAAATGCGACAGCGCCATTACTTATCTGGTAGAGCATATACTATCCTTTCATGCTTATGCCTGCTGCTTAATTGCTAGCCATAATGTAGTTGACAAACTGTGTTGCAGTACGTCCTGAAATACCACCGTGGCTGAGTTCCCACTTGTTTGCCTCCCTGCACAGCTCCTCGTCTGAAAGTGTGCAGCCGCTCTTTCTCGCAAGCTCTGTTACGATGTTGAAGAACTCCTTCTGCGATGGCTTTGAGTAGCTGATTGTCACACCAAAACGGTTTACAAGTGACAGCTTCTCCTCAACTGTATCTGAGTGGTGCTTGTCATTGCTGTTGTCCTGGTCATTACGGTCATTCCATGTCTCCTTGATCAGGTGACGGCGGTTAGAGGTTGCATAAATCAGTATGTTGTCAGGCTTTGTCTCCACGCCACCCTCGATAACTGCCTTTAGGAACTTGTACTCAATCTCATGCTCCTCGAATGAGAGGTCATCCATATATATGATAAATCTGTAGTTTCTGTTTTTGATTGCTGCGATAATCTTTGACAGATATTTAAACTGATGCTTGTATATCTCAATCATGCGCAGTCCGTCATCATAATACTGATTGACAATGGCCTTGATGCTTGTTGATTTTCCGGTTCCGCTGTCTCCGAAAAGCAACACATTGTTGGCCTTTTTGCCCTGTACAAACGCTTCTGTATTGTCTGTGAGCTTTTTCTTCTGGATTTCATAGCCGATCAGGTCATCGAGCATGACCGCATCCATATTGTTGATTGGCATGAAGGAGAAGCCACCGTCCAGATGCTCCTCAATCCTGAATGCCTTGTTTAGACCAAACATGCCGACTCCGTATGCCTTGTAAAAGCCTGTTACCACATCAAAGAACTCCTGCTCATCCTTAGCTGCCTCAAGCTTCTTGCTCAGCGCCCTTACTTTCTCGCTGACATTGTGATTGTACATAAGGTCCTTTTTCACAATGGCCTTATAATTGCTAATCTGTGTGAAGCAGTCGATTCCGAGTGCTGACTCGATTGGCTTGAAATCATAATCAAAAAGCTTCTTAAAAATCCTGAAATCGTTTGCCACAAGCCCATTTACGCTGCCATCGCTTGCTCCGACCTTCTCACAGGTGATGGAAAACGGATTCTCGCTCATCATAAGGAAGAAAGTGAGATAGTTGTGCCACAGATTGTCATCAAAACCATAGTCTGTCGCTACCTTTAAGATTCTCTTGACCTGTGTATTGATGTCGCGCACAAGCTCTGTCTTGTTGTACTCGCCCACCTCAAACTGCTCAAAGAGCTGGCCCAATTTATAAAGTATCTCATCCTGAGATAAATCTCCGTACATAAGTAATTTTGATATTTCCTGATACATGGCTGTTCCTCCTGGTTTTGCCTTGTTTTCGCTGCTAACATATGATTATAAACACTGAATAACAATTTTGCAAGGGCTTGTGTGCCCGGTTTTCTTATTACTACGGGCTGAAATATGTGGGGCCGGTATGGCGCGTGGGGACGTAAGCACCGGGCAGTGGGACGCACACCGTACTTCCGCGTGAGCGCATAGCGAAGGGACTTAGAGTCTGTTGAATTATGCCTCAATAAATAGAAATGCCAAGCCATGGACGGCTTGGCAAGGCGTTATGCACCACGGATGGTGCATAAAAGCCGGTTTCGTCGGGCATCGAAAACCTAAAAAGCATAATTCCTACAGACTCTTAGACACGAAGCGTAGCTCACGCGGAAGTACGGTGTGCGTCTTGCTGCCCGGTGCTTGTGTCCCTCTCTTCACGTAAAAAGGCGGAGCTAAAACTCCACCTTTATTGTTGTGCCACGCCCCACCTCGCTGTCGAGCGTAAGCCCTGCATCATGCAGCTCCACTATATGCTTTACTATTGCAAGCCCAAGGCCTGTGCCGCCGGTCTCCTTCGAGCGGCTCTTGTCTACTCTGTAGAAACGCTCAAAGACGCGCTCCTGCTGATCCTTTGGGATGCCTATGCCGTTGTCCTCGATCGTGAGAACTGTCTTGCCACCTAGCTTGTGTACCGTCACATTTACGGTGCCGCCCTCATTGTTGTAGCGGATAGCATTCTGGCAGAGATTCTCAACGAGCTCTGTGAGAAGCTGCCTGTTGCCTCGTACCATACAGTCAGTGCCGTCAAAATTGAGTGCTACTTTTCTCTGCTCGGCATTCACCTGTAGACTTTCCATGCAGTCCTTGACCAGACCGTACAGATCAAGCTGTTCAAAGCCCTGCTGCGCCTCGCTGGAATCAAGCTCCGAGAGCTTTATGATATCATTGATTAAGGAAAGCAGGCGCTGTGCATTTCTTCTGATTTCAGTGGCAAAATGAATCTGCTGCTCCTTTTCGACCATGCCGTTTTCTATGAGCTCTGCATAGCCGGAGATGGCTGTGAGCGGAGTCTTTAGCTCGTGTGACACATTGGCTGTGAAGTCCTGTCTGCTCTTTGCCGCGGCAAGCACGCCCTCATGCTGTATCCTTATCGCATTCATGAACGGCACGAGTTCCTTGTACTCTGTCTTTTTCTCGATGACAGAGGCCTGCTCCAGGTTGCCTGCGAGTGTCTCGATTGGCTTCATGAGCTTTCTGGTCAGGCTCTTTGCGAGAACCACACATATTCCTACTATTATAACCGTCACTATAAGCATGGCAGGTATACTGCTTGCAAACATGTTCCAGATACTTCTTGCTGCAATAGAGACACGCAGTACCGTTCCATCATTGAGCTTTATGGCATGATAGAAGGTATTGCTGTTCATGGTGGCTGATGTTCTCACGCTGTCTCCCGTACCTTTATCAAATGCTGATTCAACTTCCGGTCTATTGCCATGATTTTCAAGTTTTTTCACATTATTTTGATTGTCATACAGCACTGTGCCGTCCTTGTCAATCCAGGTGACACGAATACCCTCCACGTCAATCTGCGGAATTTCATTTATATTCTGTTTTAGTATTCCGGTGCTTTCTATTGTCTCTGCCATGACCTGCAGGTCTTCCTTTACCTGCTTCTGAAAGAGGTAATAGTTGATTACTGTCATGGAAACCATAGTGGCAATTGCTACAAAAAGTGCTGTTGCTACCAGATAGTAATTAATCTTCTTTTTCATGCTGTACGCTCCGCTTATGTATATTAGAAATCATTATAACAGCTATTATTCTATAACATAGCCCACATTTCTGACTGTCTTTATCCTGCTGCCATAGTCACCCAGCTTATGGCGGAGTGTCTTTATGTGCATGTCCACTGTACGTGTCTCGCCCTCAAAGTCAGTATCCCAGACGCTTCTCATGATGACCTCCCTGGTCATGACTATTCCCTGACTGCCCATCAGAAGCCTTAAAAGCTCGTACTCCTTGTATGTAAGGTCAACCGGCTCATTGTTCACTGTAACCACATGGCGCTCATGGTCAATCACCAGATCATCCAGCTTTAAAAGCTTCGGCTCCTCCTTCGCTGTTCTCCTAAGCAGTGCCTTTACTCTTGTGATAAGCTCCATGATTGAGAAAGGCTTTTTGATGTAATCATCTGCGCCTCCGTCAAACCCTTTTATCATATCCATCTCTGTTGTCTTGGCTGTGACCATTATAATAGGAATATCCTGTGTGGCCGGACGTTTTCTGAGCTTTCTCACGATATCGTAGCCGCTCTCATCCGGAAGCATCACATCAAGCAGTATAAGGTCCGGTACGAGTTCATCCAGCTTCTTGTAAAATTCCTTTGCATTTTCAAATGCACTGACTATGTAATTACTGTTTTTTAAAGCAATACTCTCTATCTCACGTATGCTCTCGTCGTCCTCTACAATATAAATAAGTGCCATAGCTTTCTCCATTTCAAAAAATCTTATGTAAAATTTTTACCTGCTTTTTACTTTCGATTATACATTACTAATGTAAAACAGACGATGGTTTTATGTAAAATTTATGTAAAATCCATCGTCTGTATCAATTTTGTCTGTATATAACTATGATTTAATTTTTCAGCATAAAGATTAAATCATGATTTGCGAACCTTATCATCAAGCGCAAACTCAACCCACTCAGCAATATTTGTCGCATGGTCTCCAATACGCTCGAAGTATTTTGCAACCATGAGAAGATCCTCTGCCTGCTCACCATCCTCCGGATGTTCCCTGATGAAATCAATAAGCTCAGCCTTTACCTTATCAAAAAGATCATCAACCACATCATCCTGCTTCATCACTATGCGAGCCTTGTCATTGTTCTTCTCAACATACGCCTCGATTGCCCTGATAAGCATAAGCATTGTCTCTGAAGCCATGCTCTTGACATGCTCTATATTGACCCTGTATGGCTTGTCACTGCTCATCAAAATGGTCATCTCGCTGATATCGGCTGCGTGGTCTCCTATACGCTCCATATCAGTAACCATCTTCATCGCTGCAGAAATTGTTCTAAGGTCTCTTGCTACAGGCTGCTGCTGCATGAGCAGATTAAAGCACAGGCTCTCTATCTTTTTCTGCTCTCTGTCTATCTCCGAATCGCCCTCCATGATGTCTTTGGCGCTATCGGCATCCTGATGTATAAATGCCTCGATTGCTTTCTGGATTGACTCCTCAATCATGCTTCCCATGTGCATCATTTCTTCATTCAGCTTCTTAAGCTGCTCGTCGAATTTCGATCTCATTAACCAAACCTCCCTGTGATGTAATCCTCTGTTCTCTTGTCCTGTGGATATGAGAAAATTGTCTTTGTGTCACCAAACTCTACCATATCTCCCACAAGAAAGAAGGCTGTATCGTCTGACACACGCACTGCCTGCTGCATGTTATGTGTCACTACTACAACTGTGTACTTTTTCTTTAAATCCTCCATGAGCTCCTCTATCTTTGAAGTAGAGATAGGGTCGAGCGCTGATGTAGGCTCATCCATCAAAAGCACCTCCGGCTGTACGGCAAGCGCTCTCGCAATACACAGTCTCTGCTGCTGTCCACCCGAAAGTCCCATAGCAGATTTCTTTAATCTATCTTTAACTTCATTGAATATCGCAGCACCCTGAAGACTTTCCTCAACTATCTGGTCGAGTATCTTTTTATCCTTGATGCCATGCACTCTCGGGCCATATGCGATATTGTCATATATGCTCATCGGGAACGGATTTGGCTGCTGGAAAACCATGCCGACCTTTTTGCGAAGTACGGTTGTATCGACTGTTGGTGCATATATATTCTCACCATCTATCTCTATGCTTCCTTCGATTCTGACGTTGTCAACCAGATCATTCATTCTGTTGATGCACTTTAAAAATGTAGACTTACCACATCCTGACGGTCCGATCAGCGCTGTCACGCTGTTTTCTTTTATGTCCATATTGACACCATGCAGTGCATGATTCTGGCCATAATACAGATTCAGGTCGCGAACCTGAATTTTGATTTTTTTCTCCATTTGTATCTCCTGCAACATGTAATAAATTTCTTGTCTTCGAGAATACATTATATGGATGCTTTGTAAAATGCTCTATCAGATGTATGTAAAATCTATGTCAAATTTTTACACACATAAATTATTCGCACTGTTTGTATTTATTATTTGTATATACTATTTATATGCTTTATAGTCGGCTTTATTAAAGTACTGTCTGGTTAAAGTATTGTATCTTTAATAATTAAAAGCTCATCCATTATCCTGTCTGCATCAATATTTGAGTAATTGATAATAAACTGATGCCTGTCCTCCTTTGGCTTGATCAGGTTGAAATGGGTAATCGCCTGAAGCTTTATGCCTTTTTTCAAAAGCCTTTCTTCAACTGTTTTGTCCGGAAGGTTCGTGTCAAACTGTATGATAAAATGCAGTCCGGAGTCATTTTCTATTACCCTGCATTCCTTTTCAGTGAAGCAGCCTTTTATGGACGAAAGCACGCTCTGGCGCTTTCTGCCGTAGTGCAGTCTCATTCTGTTTATGTGCTTTTCAAAATAGCCCTCGCTGATAAATCGTGCCAGCGTATACTGCTCGAAGGTCGATACCGTACATGAGTAAAATGAAAGCCTCCTGTAAAACTCATTTGCCAGATGCTCCGGCAGCACCATGTAGCTGATTCGGATGGTGGATGTGAGAGATTTTGAAAATGTATTTATATAGATGACCTTTTCACACGCATCAATCGAGAGGATGGGCGGTATCGGGTGTCCGTTCATGCGAAACTCACTGTCGTAATCATCCTCTATGATGTATCTGTCACTGCTCTCGTTGGCCCATGCCAAAAGCTCATAGCGGCGGTTCACAGGCATCGTGATTCCTGTCGGGAAATGGTGTGTCGGGCTGATATGTGCTATCTGCGCGTTCGCTTTCTTTATAAGCTCCACGCTGATGCCCTGCTCATCCATCTGCACCGGCAGGCATTTTGCATTGTTGCACTCGTATATCTGGCTGATTTTCTTATAGCCAGGATCCTCCACGCAGTATACCTTGTCCGTACCCAAAAGCTTCACAAGCAGACCGTACAGATACTCTGTTCCCGCTCCGACTATTATCTGGTCCGGGTCCACATTCATACCGCGAAACGATGACAGATGGCTTGCTATCGCTTCCCTAAGCTCCCTCACTCCGCCACACGGCGACACCGACAAAAGCTCCTGTTCCCTAAGGGAAATCGTCTCTCGCATAAGCTTTGCCCATATGGAAAACGGAAAGTTACCCGAGTCTGTCCTGTTTGATGAGAAGTCAAATATACTTTCATCCTGCTCAGGTGGCAGCTTTATGCTAAGCTCCTTCTGCACCGGTGCCTTGATTACCCTGATATCTGACACATCGGCTATGAAATAGCCCCTCTTTGGTCTTGCAAACATATAACCCTCGCCTATCAACTGGTCATATGCATTTTCAACCGTAATGGTACTAACCCCCAGATTCTTTGCGAGGGTACGTTTTGATGGCATTTTCTCCCCGGAGCTTAATTTTCCCTGTGATATATCGTTTTTGATGCACTCATAAAGGCATTTGTAGAGTGGTCCGTCTGTTTTTGTGAGGTCGTAGGTCAGCATTTGATTCACCGCTTTCTGGCATTTTTATTTTCCTTATTTTGAATATTTTAATATTACCAGATGTGGCGTAATATTGCAACCATGATATATGGCTGGCATGAGCAAATACAAAAATAAAAGGAGATTTAACAAATGAAAAACAATAAGAATACTCAATACGAACTCAATAAAGGACTTGCACAGATGCTAAAGGGCGGTGTCATCATGGATGTCACTACTCCGGAGCAGGCCAGGATTGCCGAGGCGGCCGGTGCATGTGCTGTTATGGCGCTTGAGAGAATCCCTGCTGATATCAGAGCCGCAGGCGGTGTTTCAAGAATGAGCGATCCTAAGATGATTAAGGGCATTCAGGAGGCTGTCAGCATCCCTGTCATGGCAAAGTGCCGTATCGGTCACTTCGTGGAGGCTCAGATACTTGAGGCTATCGAGATTGACTACATTGATGAGTCTGAGGTGCTTTCACCTGCTGATGATGTGTACCATATAAATAAGAGAGATTTCAAGGTGCCTTTCGTATGTGGTGCAAGAGATCTCGGTGAGGCTCTCCGCCGTATCAACGAGGGAGCTTCCATGATCCGTACAAAGGGTGAGCCCGGTACCGGTGATATCGTGCAGGCGGTCAGACATATGAGAAAGATGAATTCTGAGATTGCAAAACTTACTTCCATGCGTGAGGATGAGCTTTTCGAGGCAGCTAAAAATCTTCAGGTGCCTTTCGAGCTGGTCAAATTCGTTCACGATAACGGCAAGCTTCCAGTTGTAAACTTTGCGGCCGGTGGTGTGGCTACTCCGGCTGATGCGGCTCTTATGATGCAGCTCGGTGCTGAGGGTGTGTTCGTCGGTTCAGGTATCTTCAAATCAGGCGATCCTGCCAAGAGAGCTGCCGCTATCGTAAAAGCTGTGACAAACTTTACTGATGCAAAGCTCATCGCAGAGCTTTCTGAGGATCTCGGTGAGGCTATGGTCGGAATCAACGAGAGCGAGATTAAAATCATCATGGAAGAAAGAGGCAAATAAAATGAAATCAGGACTTAAGATTGGTGTTTTAGCCGTTCAGGGAGCGTTTATTGAGCACAAGCGCATGCTTGAATCTTTAGGCTGTGAGTGTGTTGAGCTGCGCAAAAAATCAGATATCTGTGACTTAGACGGACTCGTGCTGCCTGGAGGTGAGAGCACTGTGCAAGGCAAGCTGCTCCGTGAGCTTGATATGTTTGATGAGCTTAAGGAAAGAATCGCAAACGGACTTCCGGTGCTTGCAACCTGCGCCGGTCTTATCCTTTTAGCTTCTCATATCAGCAACGATGACAACGTATATTTCGGCACTTTGCCTGTCACTGTTAAAAGAAATGCCTACGGCAGACAGCTTGGAAGCTTTGAGGCTACAGCAAGGTTTGACAATAGCTTTGACTTTACCATGACATTTATCAGAGCACCTTACGTGGAAGCTATTGATGCTTCAGCAAAGAATGATGTGCGTGTACTCGCAGAGTATGACGGCAAAATTGTCGGCGTGCAGTATAAGAACCAGATTGGGCTGGCTTTCCATCCGGAGCTTGATGATGATACACGGATTCATGAGAGGTTTTTGGAGATGATATCGGGAAATTAAATCACGTCTACAGTCTGAGGCCGGGGCAGATGCCCCGGATTTTTATACCGACTTTTTGTGGTAAAATATAAAATGCATTTTTTTTAATATATGGTATAATAAAATAGTAGAGTGAAGATTATTTTTTAAGGAGGGGTAGCATATGCCAAAAGCTATGTATAATCTTATTAGACAATATATTGAAGAAATCAAAAAAATTTATGGTTCACATGTCAGACAGATTATTTTATATGGTTCATATGCCAGAGGCGATTTCAGACCCGACTCAGATATAGATATTATGATTTTGGTTGACATGTCAGATATTGAACTTAAATCTTATGGTGAGAAGCTTTCCTATATGACATATGACTTTAATCTGGATCATGACATTGACATAAAACCAATTGCCAAAAGTGAAGAGATTTTTAATAAGTGGGTAGTAAATTATCCATTTTATTCAAATATTCATAAAGAGGGGGTTATACTATATGGAGCAGCATGATGTAGAAATTGGTACAAGAAGAGATCTTGTTCTATATAGAATTGAAACCTCAAAGAATGACTTAAAATCCGCAAAGGTGCTATTGTCTATTGATGATTATAAAGGAGCTAATAACAGAGCCTACTATGCAATTTTTCATGCTATAAATGCAGTACATGCTACTAGTGGAAAAGCATATAAGAGACACAAGGATGCAATAGCTAATTTTAATAAAGACTATGTTAAAACGGAAATTTTTCCCAGAGAAATAGGAAGAAAAATTGGAATGGCAGAGGAAATTCGTCATGCAAGCGATTATGATGATTTTTATATTGCAAGCAGAGAAGAAGCAGAACGGCAAATTACAGTTGCAGAAGAATTTATAAATCTTGTCGAAAAATATTGTGAGAAACAGCTCGATTAAAATCCGGGGCATCTGCCCCGGATTTTGTTGTTTCTTATGCCTTATAATATAGTTTTAAAAAGCTCAAAACTCCAGAGTCACCTTAAACAGATCGCCATCCACAGTCAGCTCCAAAGTACCATTCATGAGCTTCATGAGACTTTCTGCAATAGACAGTCCAAGTCCACTGCCCTCGGTATTTCGTGAGCTGTCTCCTCTGACAAAACGCTCCTTAAGCTCATCGCTTGAAATATTAAGCGGTGTAGCTGATACATTCTTGAAGGTTATGATGGCTCCTCTGTCCTTTGGAATGATGTCAATATACACTCTCGTACCCGGCTGGGCGTATTTGTTGATATTGTTCATCAGGTTATCAAACACTCTCCACAGATGTCGTCCGTCTGCCTGAATCATGACAGGCGTAACGTCATTTTTAATAATTAAATCAAGATTATTTTTCTTGAATTTTTCTTCATATTCCCCAGCCACCTGTGATAACATAACAGCTGCATCCAGTTCCTCCAGCTCTACGTTTATGCTGCCCGTAGATGCCTTTGACGCTTCGAGTAAATCCTGAATTAATTTTTTCAAACGTGATGACTGTCTGTCAAGAACGTCAAGATATTCGCGTACCTTCTCGTTATCTATGTCCGCCTTCTGCAACAGGTCCACATAATTGATAATCGAGGTGAGCGGTGTCTTGATATCATGCGACACATTTGTGATGAGCTCCGTCCTGAAGCGCTCGCTCTTCATTTTTTCAGAGACCGCGGCCTCTATTCCATTGCTCACATTATTCAAATCCTCTCCATGCTTTCTGAAAAACAGCATGAGTCTTGACGTATCAACCGGCTGTGAAAAATCACCGTTTGCTATAGCCTTTGCGGCGCATCTTATCCTGTCATACTGCATGATAAATGCGATAAGCAGAGCAAGCTCTATAAGCTTTATAATGAATATAAATCCAATACTCCCTATTCCAAATCCTATAAGCTCAAGCAGGCATATGAAACCGAATGCCAGCATACTGATCAGAAACAGCGGTACATTTCTTTCTATCCATGAAAAGCCGTATCTGATTGGAGCAAATACCATCCTGCATAGCTTTTTGACAGGCTTTAAGAAAAATCTCACAACATAGTAGCACAATGTATGCTTCCAGAACTCATGTGCCCTGATTCTTACGTATGTTGTCAGGATTGCTTCAAGCGAAACCATGGTTGCCGCCAGACAAATGAGTGCCACCACCGGAAGCTGCTTTATAAGCAAAAAGCCTGCCGGAAATACCATAAAGTCTGCAAACATTGTCACTCCAAGCATCACCTCATACGGCAGCCTGTCATATAATCGTAATTTAATTTCTTCCGAATTCTCACGTTTTCCGGCAACTGTCAGCAGATACCCCGCTGTAATCACAAAACCAAGTATAAATATGACAAACAATACACTTAAATGAGCCTCTGTAAATTCCATGACGTCAAGTAAGCTGTCTGCCTGATTGAAGTAATCGCCCTTTTCCTGAAGCTGCTGCGGAAGCTTTGCATACACATAATAGTACTCAGGCTTATCTTCCGTTTGGGTGTATGGATAGTACACAATTCCGGTATCCGATATATTAAAGGTATCCGGTAAAAGCTCATAGCTCTCATTCACCTGCTCCACCACTTTTATGATTTCGTAGCTGTCATAATAAATATCCTCATCATAATCGTAGTAAGAGCCGTCACTATCAAAGCGCGAATCGCCGTCATCACTCAGATTCATGCCACACTTTATATGATTTCCTTTTTCATCATAGCACTTTACATTTTTCCACTCGGCAAAGCCTGTAATATCGAGTGACTGGCCTGTAAACATCTCCTCGTAGGCAAAGTAATTATTTCCATTCTCATCGGTTTTCTCAACTGCCTTATATAAGCCAAGCGAGCTGTTATCGTTAGAGCCTGTCATCACCCTCACCTTTGGAATGACATAAGCGGTACCATCATTCAGGCACAGATAAAAGAGCCCGTTTGTCTTGGAATACATGATTGAGCTGATTCTCTCACTGTTCATATCGCTTGAAGCAGCGTCTGACTCTTCATAGCTGCCGCTCATTGCATCCCACAGATATGATAGCCTGTTCCACTTTAAGTTCTTTGCCTTGTAGCTAAAAATATAATCCGGATTTGATATTTCATCCACACTTGAATACACCTTTGCTGCATCAGATTTTACATCTACCTTGTCCTCTGATGTTTCATTACTCTTTACCACTGCGGCCTGCAGATTTGTATCGTCCATCATCTGCGAAAATGCATTGTCATCACCGGATTCATAATTGTACACCATCTGTCTGCTATAGGCTCCTGCAATATTCGCATGAATTTCATCCCTTAGCTGTGCTGTACTTTCATAATTGTTTGTATACACTGCAACTAACGTTGTTACAACAAGCCCTGCCGCCATGACCGAGCATACTATAAATGCCGCCAGCTTAAGCCACAGATTTCTTGATATTTTTTTCATATCATTCACCTTCCATTTTATAGTGCTTCACCTGACAAACTTTATCAAGCATGCACCTATTCAGCGTCAATTTTGTATCCGCGACCCCAGATGACCTTTAAGTATCTTGGCTCAGCCGGATTTATCTCAACCTTTTCTCTGAGATGGCGGATATGTACCGCCACCGTGTTTTCTGTCCCATACGGCTCATCCTTCCAGACCTTTGCATATATCTGATTCGGCGAATACACCTCGCCCGGATGCTCCATGAGAAGCTTCAAAATATCGTACTCTGTACGTGTGAGATTTGCTGCCTCGCCATCAACTGTCACTGTCTTTGATTTATCATCCAGCTCAATGCCGCCGATTACCAGCTTTCCTGCGCTTGTATTGCCTGCGCCAAGAAGCATGTATCTCCTGATCTGTGACTTCACCCTTGCCTGCAACTCTACCGGGTTAAACGGTTTCGTCACATAGTCGTCTGCTCCGACCGTGAGCCCGAGTACCTTGTCAGTGTCCTCACTTTTGGCAGTGAGCAGTATGACCGGCACATTAGAGATTTTTCTGATTTCCACCATCGCCTCTATGCCGTCCATGACAGGCATCATGATGTCCATCAGGACAAGATGCACATCATTGTGTTTTACTATGTCGAGCGCCTCCAGCCCGTTTCGCGCCGGGATTACCTCGTAGCCATCGCTGGTCAAATAAATGCTGATTGCTGATACAATGTCTTTTTCATCATCACATACTAATACTTTATACATAATTGCCTCCGGAAGTTTTATGTTGATCTTATTGTATCAATTGTAACATTAAAATCCAATTATGTAACACATTAAGATTTGTTTAAGAAATAATCTTAATGAAACTAAAAAGAAGCTCCGATTTACTGATATCAAATCGAAGCTTCTTTTCTTAGTTAGATTATTATATTGGTTATTTACTATATTCGTTAATTTATTATTATGATTAAAGGGGTAAAATACCTTTTGACCCTCATATCATTATAATAACCGGTTGATTTGCTTACTTCGCCTGGAATTTCTTTGCCAGCACCTTTGTCAGGATGTTGATTAAGAATACAATTACGAGAAGCACAACCGCAATTCCAAATGCCTGGTCGAATTTTCCTTCACTTGTCGCTGCAAGGTAGAGCTTGATGGTAAGTGTTCCACCTGACTGCATTATCTTTGAAAAATATCCGCTGGCAACCTTTGGAAGCATTCCTGCACTTCCTGCCGTAAAAAGGAGTGCTGCTGACTCACCTACTATTCGGCCAATTGCAAGGATAACACCTGTGATGATTCCCGGCATGGCTGATGGCAACAGGATGGTGCGGATGGTGTGCCATTTTCCTGCTCCAAGTCCGACTGCTCCGTGTCTGTAGCTGTCCGGTACAGTTTTAAGCGCCTCCTGTGTATTTCTTGTGATGAGAGGCAAAACCATGAGTGTCAGTGTCAGTGAGCCTGTCAGGATACTGTAGCCAAAGCCTATTGTCTGTCCAAAGAACATCATTCCGAAGAGGCCAAAGATGATTGACGGTATTCCTGCAAGTGTCTCTGTGGCAAACTCTATTGTGGATACGAACTTACCCGGCTTTGCATACTCATTCAAGTACACAGCTGCTCCCACTCCGACAGGAGTTGCTATGAGCATGGTGATAATTATGATGTAAAGTGTATTGAGCAGGTTTCCCGCTATTCCGACAGTGTCTCTTAAGACGGATGTCTCGCTGGTCAGAAACTGCCAGTTTACCTGACCGATTCCCCTGACAAATACATATATGATGATTCCCGCAAGCAGCACTACCGATAATGCCGCACACAGATATATGAAAAAATATACTACATCATCGCCTATTCTGCGGCGTTTTCCATTTATACTAGTCATTTTCCACAGCTCCTTTCTTTTTGAGTTTCATAAGGGTGAGGTTGATTATCATGATAAACACAAAAAGCACAAGACCTACTGAGAAAAGCACCTGTCTGTGAAGTCCGCTGGCGTATCCCATCTCGCTGACGAGCTGTGTTGTAAGGAAACGCACTGAGTTGAACGGAAGTGGAAAGCTTACCGTTCCACCGGCTACCATGTTGATAGCCATCGCTTCTCCGAGCGCACGACCTATTCCGAGCACAATTCCTGTCATGATTCCTGACTTTGCCGCAGGAACCGTCACTTTAAATATTGTCTGTATCTTTGTTGCTCCAAGAGCAAGGGATGCCGCTCTCATCTGCTGCGGTACTGCCTGTATTGATGATACGCTCATGTTGATTACCGTAGGAAGAATCATGATTGCAAGCACTATGATTGCTGCAAGCAGATTTGATCCGCCGGTAAACTGATGTGTTGCTGAGTTTGCAAAAATATGTTTCTCCAGCTTGTATAATACCGGATTAAGTATCATAAGTCCTAAAAGTCCATAGATTACTGATGGAATGGCTGCAAGCAGCTCTACTGCCGGCTGCACTACCGCTGAGAGCTTTTTATTTGACACCTCAGTGAGAAATACTGCCGTAAGAAGAGCAATTGGTACTCCTATGAGTATAGATACTGCTGTTCCTAAGATGGATGTGAGGATTATGTACAATATTCCGTAGCTTGGGTCTGCCGCTGTCGGCGCCCATTTTGTTCCGAATAAGAGGTTTAACACTCCGACCTTGAAAAATGCCGGTGCGCCTTTAAGGAACATATAAATTGTTATTGATAATACTGCGAATATTGCCACAACCGCACATACCGTGAATATTATTTTGGCAACATTCTCTACTATGGATTTATGTTTCATTTGATACTCCTTGTTTCAAAAAGTTCCCCAGGAAACCTGCCATTTCCTGAGGAAACCCTGTATCTTATCGATATGTATTAATACTGATGTCTCGTATCGATGTCTGTATTTTGTATTATTACTATGACCGATATTTCTACTGAGGGAGGATAAGGCCCACCTTCTTGATAACTGCCTGTCCCTCATCTGAGTTTACATAGTCAAACCAAGCTTTAACAATATCGTTCTGCTCGTCAATCTTGCCCTTTGTAGCCATTACGAATGGACGAGAAAGAAGATATTTGCCTGCCACAATGTTTTCCTCTGTTGCCTCTACTCCGTCAATTTTCATTGCTGTTACTGTATCATCAAGCACGTCAAGTGAAACATATCCGATTGCTCCCGGTGTTGAGCCTACCTTTGCAAGAACTGCTCCTGTTGAGTCAAGCTCCTGTGCATATTTGCACTGATCCTTTACATCAAGAAGCTCCTCGAAGGCTCCTCTTGTACCTGAAGCTGCCTCACGGCCGATTGCTACGATTGCCTCATCTTTTCCACCAAGGTCTTTCCAGTTTGAAATCTCACCTGTGTAGATTTTCTTTAAGTCATCTGATGTAAGCTCTGTTACTGAGTTGTCCTTGTCTGTGATTACTGCGATTCCGTCGATTGCTACGATGTTTTCCTCAACACCGTTTGCTTTCTCATCATCTGTAAGTGCTCTCGATGAATCTCCGATATCTACGCTTCCTGCTGTTACTGACTCGATTCCTGAACCAGAGCCTGTATACTCTACTGTTACTGTTACTCCAGGGTTTTTCTCCATGAATGACTCCTTGAGTGCCTCACAAAGCTTCTCCATTGAAGTACTTCCTGCCAGTGAAAGTGAACCGCTTAAGTTCTCATTTGATGTACCTTCATCTGCGCTTGTATCTGCATTGTTGTCTGCTCCGTCTGAGCTTGAGCCACATCCTGTAAATGCTGCTGTCATCATTGTTGCAGCAGTTGCTAAAACTAAAAGTTTTTTCATACGATTTTTCATTTTAATTTCCTCTTTCATTTCTTTCTTGAATTTGTTTCTTTGTTCGTTACAACTGATATAGTAATGGGGAAATGTAAAATGCAAAATCATTAGTGTGTAAAATGCATGTAAAAAAATATTTTTAATTTACTGTACGATTGTAAATTCATATCCTCCGGTGGCTGTACATCTGTTCTGCCTGATGGTGGCTCTTTGAGCGTGGGAGTCCCTTTATTTGTACTTTCATCTGCTGTATTGCCGAATGTATCTGTGTTTGCGTTTTCTGTATCTAAAAGATCCGGGAATGTTCCTCCGTTTCCGTCAATCAGCTTAAGACATGCATCCAACGCCTCGTTTGTACTTATATAGTTTGCAATGTTTATCGTGCCTACAATTGCAATAAGAACAATTGAAACTCATAACATTGCTATGGCTATAAATTTTCTTCGTAATTTTTTGATCATTTTATCACCTGCACATTTTTTCTATTTCATGTTCTACATCCATTGGGTCCAATGGACTTTCCGCTGTTTCATATGTCAATATAAGATTTTTCCCCTGATAATATCCATTTTCGTTATATTTCAATATCTTTCGATAAGCTTTATTTCGATAATCAGGATTGTCTATCAATCCAAGATGCTCCCAAAGAATTATGTCGCCATTTTTCTTCTCAACCGTAAAATCGGGATAATAAATAACATCTGAGATTTTAATCGCCTTCTCGTACTCAAACTTTATATTATTATCATACAAGGCTGTCGCAATAATTACTTCTGATTTTGACCGCACTATAATTCCCATTTTAGTATAAAACTTGAGTGCTTCAGGGTTAGGAACCTGTGTCTTTTCATTTGTCTCTTCATTGTCCTTCTTATCAACTGCTAAAAGTATACTTCTATAATGTTTTTGCTTCAACATTTTCTGGGCATAATCGGTTTTATATTTTTTCCGGGCCTTCCTGTTTGTCTCGAGTAGTCTGAGCTCATTTATTGTATCCTTCAAATAAAGCTCCAGATATTTTTTATTGACAAGATTTCTGATTTCTTTATCATTTTTCTTTGATAAATACTCTCTTCTGCCATTTTTCCAAACATACCATTTAACATTTCCATCCTTTTGTGTTGGATAGATTGTCCCTTCCTCAGTGATGGTCTCCAGCCTTTCCTGAATCTCTAATATCTCACCTTCCAACCATTGGATTCTATTATCTATTGAACTTATTTTATTTTCCTCCTAACTCTTTGCATCATGTGATGCCATGTATGTGATTCTAACAGTAATTCAATTGTTTTTGTGGGGAATATGATAAATGAAATCTGTCATTTATCTTCAAAAGTGGAGATTATGGTCTCCATTTGTTTGATAGCACTATATAAAATAAGTCAAGTCCAAATTTGTGTGTAAATTCATCTTTCAGTTATGTGGTTTTACCTAC
>ENA-OURJ01000149-OURJ01000149.1-human-gut-metagenome-genome-assembly--contig:-NODE-149-length-58086-cov-3.90564_pt1 | contig 58086 bp, 40 predicted proteins | sample MGYA00242096_ERZ508981 | MGnify/ENA primary metagenome ERZ508981 (study PRJEB26280, sample SAMEA2531404) | human gut metagenome | biome: human gut; feature: human-associated habitat; material: faeces... | reverse complement strand
GACTCAATTTAAAGGAACTACCCAAACCGGTAGAAATAAAGAATTTCCTCGACCAGTACGTGATTGGCCAGGACGATGCCAAACGTTTTCTTGCCGTATCGGTATATAACCACTACAAACGTCTGTTGCAGAAAGACAGCGGTGATGATGTGGAGATTGAAAAGTCGAACATCATTATGGTGGGCAGCACCGGAACCGGTAAAACCCTTTTGGCGCGTACCATAGCCAAACTGTTGCATGTACCCTTTACGATAGTGGATGCGCCCGTGCTGACCGAAGCCGGTTATGTAGGCGAAGATATCGAGAGTATCCTCACCCGTCTGCTTCAGGTGGCCGATTACAATGTGCCCGAGGCAGAACAAGGCATTGTCTTCATCGACGAGATAGACAAGATTGCCCGTAAGGGAGACAACCCCTCCATCACGCGTGATGTCAGCGGTGAAGGCGTACAGCAGGGATTGCTTAAACTGCTCGAAGGCTCTGTGGTCAACGTCCCGCCTCAGGGAGGACGTAAGCATCCCGACCAGAAGATGATTCCCGTAAACACGAAAAACATCCTTTTCATCTGTGGAGGAGCGTTTGACGGCATCGAGAAAAAGATTGCCCAGCGTCTCAACACCCATGTCGTAGGATACAATGCTTCCCGTAAGACGGCTACTATCGACAAAAACAACATGATGCAATACATCGCACCGCAGGATTTGAAGTCATTCGGACTGATTCCGGAGATTATCGGCCGTTTGCCGGTGCTGACCTATCTGAACCCGCTCGACCGGAATGCACTTCGTGCCATTCTGACCGAACCCAAGAATTCCATTATCAAACAATACATCAAGTTGTTCGAAATGGATGGTGTGCAGTTGACCTTCCAGCCCGAAGTCTTCGAATATATCGTCGACAAGGCAGTGGAGTATAAACTGGGTGCCCGCGGATTGCGCTCTATCGTGGAGACAATTATGATGGATGTCATGTTCGAGATTCCTTCTGAAAACCAGAAAGAATATGAAGTGACACTGGATTATGCGAAGCATCAGCTCGAAAAAGCAAATCTTGCGAGATTGCAAACTGCTTAAAATCAAAAGGTAAGGGCAATAATGGAGGTGAGTTCCGTTTTTTCTTGAAAAATATTAGTCTGATTATGCTTGATATTTAAGAAGTTGTTTATAACTTTGTTAGAGCGCTTTCCAAGCAAAGCGAGTGTTTTTAAGTTAAACCATGAACTGAATAAAACAACCTATATTAAGATGGCAGGGAAGATTAATTTGACAGACCAACTGAAAAAGTATTTCGGATTTGATAATTTCAAGGGGAACCAGGAGCCGATCATCCAGAATTTGCTTGATGGTAATGATACCTTTGTGCTGATGCCTACCGGCGGTGGAAAATCTCTGTGCTATCAGTTGCCTTCTTTATTAATGGAAGGTACGGCCATTGTGATTTCTCCGCTGATCGCGCTGATGAAGAATCAGGTAGATGCGATGCGCAACTTCAGTGAAGAAGACGGTGTGGCTCATTTCATTAATTCTTCTTTGAACAAGGGTGCGATTGATCAGGTGAGGTCTGACATTCTTGCCGGAAAAACAAAACTGTTATACGTTGCTCCCGAGTCGTTGACGAAAGAAGAGAATGTGGAGTTTCTGCGTTCAGTAAAGATTTCATTCTATGCTGTCGACGAAGCACATTGTATTTCCGAATGGGGACACGACTTCCGCCCGGAATATCGCAGGATACGTCCGATTATTAATGAAATAGGAAAAGCACCTCTTATTGCGCTGACCGCAACGGCTACGCCGAAGGTGCAGCACGATATTCAGAAGAACTTGGGAATGGTGGATGCACACGTCTTCAAGTCTTCGTTCAACCGTCCGAATCTGTATTACGAGGTACGTCCTAAAACTCAGAATGTAGATAAGGACATCATAAAGTTCATCAAGAACAATCCGGAAAAATCGGGCATCATTTATTGCCTGAGCCGGAAGAAGGTAGAAGAGCTTGCTGAGATACTTCAAGCCAACGGGATCAATGCCCGTGCTTATCATGCAGGTATGGATTCGGCAACGCGAACGCAGAATCAGGACAATTTCCTGATGGAAAAGATCGACGTAATTGTAGCTACTATCGCATTTGGAATGGGAATTGATAAGCCCGATGTGCGATACGTCATCCACTATGATATACCAAAGAGCCTGGAGGGGTATTACCAGGAAACAGGCCGTGCCGGAAGAGACGGCGGAGAAGGCCAGTGCATTACCTTTTATACAAACAAAGACTTGCAGAAACTCGAGAAGTTCATGCAAGGCAAACCTGTGGCAGAACAAGAAATTGGCAAGCAGCTTCTGTTGGAAACTGCTGCGTATGCTGAATCTTCCGTTTGCCGCCGTAAGACATTACTACATTATTTCGGCGAAGAGTACACGGAAGAAAATTGTGGAAATTGTGACAACTGTTTAAACCCTAAAAAACAAGTGGAGGCTCAAGAATTATTGTGTGCTGTGATCGAAACAATCATAGCGGTAAAAGAAAATTTTAAGGCAGATTATATTATTGATGTCCTGCAGGGACGCGAAACGTCTGAAGTTCAGGCACACTTACATGAAGATCTGGAAGTGTTCGGATCAGGAATGGGAGAAGAAGACAAAACCTGGAATGCCGTGATTCGTCAGGCGTTGATAGCCGGTTATCTGAGTAAGGATGTAGAAAACTACGGTTTGCTGAAAGTGACCGATGCAGGAAAGAAATTCCTCAAACATCCCAAGTCATTCAAGATTACCGAGGACAATGACTTTGAAGAAGTGGAAGAAGAAACACCGGCAAGAGGTGGAGGTTCGTGTGCAGTCGATCCGGTTCTTTATTCTATGCTGAAAGATCTCCGGAAAAAGTTATCGAAGAAACTGGAAGTGCCTCCTTACGTGATTTTCCAGGATCCCTCTCTTGAAGCGATGGCTACTATCTATCCTGTGACGCTCGAAGAACTTCAGAATATCCCGGGCGTAGGTGCCGGAAAAGCCAAACGTTACGGCGAAGAATTCTGCAAGCTGATTAAGAGACATTGCGAAGAGAATGAGATTGAACGTCCGGAGGACTTACGGGTACGCACTGTCGCCAACAAGTCGAAGATGAAAGTGGCCATTATTCAAGCCATCGACCGTAAAGTGGCTCTGGATGATATCGCACTTTCCAAGGGCATTGAGTTCAGCGAATTGCTGGATGAAGTGGAAGCGATCGTTTATTCGGGTACTAAGTTGAATATCGACTACTTCCTGGATGAGATCATGGACGAAGATCACATGCTCGACATCTACGATTACTTCAAAGAGTCGACAACAGATAAGATTGACGACGCTCTTGATGAACTCGGGGACGAATTTACCGAAGAAGAAGTCCGTCTGGTTCGTATCAAGTTTATCTCCGAAATGGCTAATTAAAAAAGCGAAAAAAACTTGCGTGCACTTATGCAGTCTTGAATAAAAACTGTATATTTGCACGCAATAATTTTTAAACGCATAGCCCTATGTCATTTATTGCCGATAAGATTGTAATGGATGGATTAACTTATGACGACGTATTGTTGATCCCCGCTTATTCTGAAGTTTTACCACGCACTGTCGATCTCTCGACAAAGTTTTCAAAAAACATTGAGTTAAAGATTCCGTTTGTAACTGCCGCCATGGACACGGTTACCGAAGCCAAGATGGCCATTGCCATTGCGCGCGAGGGGGGAATTGGCGTGATCCATAAGAATATGTCCATTAAGGAACAGGCTAAGCAGGTGGCTACTGTGAAGCGTGCTGAAAACGGTATGATTTACGATCCTGTCACTATTAAGCAAGGGTCTACCGTACGTGATGCTCTCGCCCTGATGTCCGAATACAAAATCGGCGGCATTCCGGTAGTGGATGACAATAGATATTTGGTTGGTATTGTAACGAATCGTGACCTTCGTTTCGAACGTAACATGGATAAACGTATCGACGAGGTGATGACAAAAGAAAATCTGGTTACCACCAATCAGTCTACCGATCTGGAAGCAGCTGCGCAAATTCTGCAACACCATAAGATTGAGAAACTGCCGGTAGTCGATAAAGAAGGAAAACTGATCGGGCTGGTTACTTACAAAGATATTACAAAAGCCAAAGATAAACCTATGGCTTGCAAAGATTCGAAAGGCCGTCTGCGTGTAGCTGCCGGTGTAGGTGTGACTGCCGACACTTTCGACCGTATGCAGGCGTTGGTGGATGCCGGTGCGGATGCCATCGTGATCGATACGGCTCACGGACACTCAAAGGGAGTGATCGACACCTTGCGCGAAGCGAAAAAACGTTATCCCAATATTGATATTGTGGTTGGTAACATTGCTACGGGCGATGCAGCCAAGGCCTTGGTGGAAGCCGGGGCTGACGGTGTAAAAGTAGGTATCGGTCCGGGTTCCATTTGTACGACACGTGTGGTTGCCGGTGTAGGCGTACCGCAACTTTCGGCTGTTTATGATGTAGCCAAAGCCTTGAAAGGTACAGGTATCCCTTTGATTGCCGATGGCGGGCTCCGCTATTCGGGTGATGTGGTGAAAGCTCTGGCTGCCGGAGGATACTGTGTGATGATCGGTTCATTGGTTGCCGGTACAGAAGAAAGTCCGGGCGAGACGATTATCTTCAATGGACGTAAGTTTAAGTCATACCGTGGTATGGGTTCTCTCGAAGCGATGGAAAATGGTTCGAAAGACCGCTATTTCCAAAGTGGCGAGATGGATGTGAAGAAGTTGGTTCCGGAAGGCATTGCTGCCCGTGTGCCTTATAAAGGAACTTTATATGAAGTGATTTATCAGCTGACCGGTGGTTTGCGTGCCGGTATGGGATATTGCGGTGCTCCTGATATCGAGAAACTGCATGATGCCAAGTTTACTCGCATCACCAATGCCGGAGTAATGGAAAGCCATCCGCACGATGTGACGATTACAAGCGAATCGCCTAATTACAGCCGTCCGGAATAACAGCCTGTTTATCGGGCGTTTGGCCGTTGCCGTCTGGTCACTGTTTTCCACCACAGATTACACGGATTAACACAGAACTTTTTAATCTTCAATATCAATGAGATAAATTATCAATCTGTGTTAATTCGTGTCCTTTGTAGTGAACTCGATTTATTTTATTCCGATATGAATATCTCAACGTAGAATGGTATGAAGAAGATTCTGGTTGGTGCACTGACCTGTTTGTTTGGGTTTATTGCCGGCTATGCCCGGCAAGATCCTGTGTTGATGCGGATCAATGGACAAGACATTTCCCGCTCGGAGTTTGAGTCTTTCTATCATCGGAATAAGCCTTCGGGAGTATTCGGGAAAGAAGCCTTGAAGGTTTGTGTTGATCTCTTTGTCGATAAGAAGTTGAAACTGCATGCGGCACAGAGAGCCGGGTTGGATACTCTCTCTGCCTTTCGTGCGGAGATGGACAACTACCATCGTTCATTATCTAAATCCTATCTTACAGATTCGTCCGCAGAGGAAGCCTGTGCCAGAAAGCTTTACGATCAGATGAAGAGCCGCTCCATAGCCGGCGAGGTCCGGATTATGCATATTTTCCGTTATCTTCCCCAGACGGCCCTGCCCCATCATTTGCGGGAGGCGCAGGCTTTAATGGACTCTCTTTACAATGTATTGAAGACAAATCCCGATGCCGATTTCAAGACTCTGGTAGACCAATATTCTGATGATAAGGCAGAATCCTGGATCAGTTGGTTGCAGACACCACAGGAATTTGAGGAGGTCGCTTTCTCTTTGAAGGATGGCGAATATTCCCAGCCGTTTTTTACTCCTAAAGGACTTCATATCGTCAAAGTAACGGGCAGACGCGAACTCTCTCCATTTGAACAGATACGGGACAGACTAATCCGTAAACTGTCCCATCGTCCGGGTGCGGATAAAGGAACCGAAATCCTGGTAAACAAACTGAAGGAGAGCTATCGGTATACTCCGGACAAAGCGGCGATGGAAGAGTTGCTTTCTCAAGGCAAGACCTCCCGTACTCTTTTTACGCTGGACGGTAAAAACTTTACAGGGAAGGACTTTGAGCGGTTTGCCGCTGCCCATCCCATGGGGACAAAGAGGCAGTTGGATGCTTTTGTGGTAAAATCAATTCTCGATTATGAGAACAGTCACCTTGAGCAGAAACATCCTGAGTTCCGCAGGACACTGCAAGAACACCGTGATCATTTGCTGCTGGCCGCTATTACCCGCCGGGAAACCCATCAGGTCAGCCTGGCAGATTCTGTTGCACTGAAGAACTTCTTCAAGGAGCACCGGACCGATTACAACTGGGATTCACCCCGCTACAGAGGTGCGGTGTTGCACGGAACCCATAAGAAAACGCTGAAGAGCGCCCGTAAATTTCTGAAAAAACTTCCGGAAGAAGAGTGGAAAGATGCCATTCGCCTGACATTTAATACCTCTGCTTCACCGGCTGTCATCCGAATAGAACAAGGGACCTTTGCCGAAGGTGACAATGTTTTTGTCGATAAGTTAGTGTTTAAAAAAGGAGACTTCGAACCATTAAAGTCCTATCCTTTTACCGTTGTTTTGGGTGAGAAAAAGAAAGGTCCGGAGTCCTACAAAGAGATTGTTTCCCGTTTGATCGAAGATTATCAGAATCATTTGGATGCACTTTGGGCAGAGCGTCTCAGGGCTTCTGCTAAGGTTGAAATTAACCAAGAGGTTTTAAAAACGGTTAATAATCACTGAAGCAACGAATTATTGTATTATCTTCGTACCTTAAATTAAGTATAATTCAGTTGACAATGCGAAAAACGGGCCTTCTGCTAATCTCTCTCCTTTTCTGTGTGTCGTGTACTGACAAGCATGATCACAAAGGACAGACTCCTTTGGTAGAGGTCGATGGAAACTTTTTGTACAAAGAGGACCTTCAGGCCGTGTTCCCCGCCGGTTTGTCGAAAGATGACAGTCTTCTTTTCGCCGAGCACTACATTCGTAGCTGGGTTGAAGATGTTTTGTTGTTTAACCAGGCGCAAAGCAATATTCCCGACAACGGCGAAATCGATAAGTTGGTCGCAAATTACCGGAAAGCATTGATCATGCATACTTATCAACAAGAACTAATCAGCCAGAAATTGTCGGGCGAGATCCCCGAACAGGAAATAGCAGACTATTACGAAAAGAACAAAGAACTGTTTAAACTGGACCGTCCGTTGATGAAAGGTCTGTTTATCAAGGTTCCCCTTACTGCTCCCCAATTGGGAAATGTCCGTAAGTGGTATAAGACGGAAACTCAGGATGCCGTTGAGCATTTGGAGAAGTATAGTTTGCAGAATGCTGTGAAGTATGAGTATTTTTATGATAAATGGGTGCGGGTAGCCGATGTACTTGATATGATCCCGTTGAAAGCGGAATCCCCGAAAGCCTATATGGATAAGAACCGTCATATCGAACTGAAAGATACGGCATTCTACTATTTTCTGAATATCAGCGATTTTCGTGTGGCAGGCGAACAGGAACCTTACGAGTTTGCCCAACCGAAAGTTAAAGATATGCTTGTCAATATCAAGCGGGTTGATTTTATGAAACAAGTAAAGGACGACTTGTACGAACGTGCAGTAAAAAGAAAGAAGATTATAAATTATTAAATACACAGAATGAAGAAGTTTGTGAACTTTAAATTTGTTGTTATGTTTGCCCTGGCACTGGTTGCTAACGTGGCATCCTATGCGCAGGACAATGTGATTGACGAAGTGGTTTGGGTCGTTGGTGACGAAGCCATCCTGAAGTCCGATGTGGAAGAAGCACGACTGGCCGCTTTGTATGAGGGGCGTAAGTTTGATGGTGATCCTTATTGTGTGATTCCCGAAGAGTTGGCGGTACAGAAACTTTATATGCACCAGGCTGTGCTCGATAGTATCGAAGTTCCTGAATCGGAAGTGATACAGCGTGTCGATTATCAGATCAATAACTATATTCAGGCTTTGGGTAGCAGAGAAAGGATGGAAGCTGAGTTTAACAAGACTTCTACGCAGATCCGCGAAGCCATGCGCGAGAATGCCCGTGACGGATTGATTGTACAGAGAATGCAGCAGAAGCTGGTAGGTGATATCAAAGTGACTCCGGCCGAAGTGCGCCGCTACTTTAAGGATCTTCCTCAGGACAGTATCCCTTATGTCCCTACTCAGGTAGAGGTGCAGATCATCACACAGCAACCTAAAGTGCCCATCTCTGAAATAGAGGATGTGAAAAGACGCTTGCGTGAATATACCGACCGTATCAATAAGGGCGAAAGTGATTTTTCTACGCTTGCCCTGTTGTATTCCGAGGACCGCGGTTCTGCCATCAAAGGTGGTGAAACCGGTTTTATGGGTAAAGGCCAGATGGTGCCCGAATACGCTAATGTCGCTTTCAACTTGCAGGACACCAAGAAGATATCTAAGATCGTAGAGTCCGAGTATGGTTTCCATATCATCCAGTTGATCGAGAAACGTGGCGACCGTATCAATACCCGTCATATCCTGTTGAAGCCCAAAGTATCGGATAAGGAGTTGAATGAAGCCAATGCACGTCTTGACTCCATAGCCAACGATATTCGTAGCGATAAGTTCACATTCGATCAGGCAGCCGCTGCTTTGTCTCAGGATAAAGACACACGCAACAATCACGGTCTGATGCAGAATCCGATGAATCAGACTGCTAAATTCGAGATGCAGGATTTGCCGCAGGAGATAGCTAAAGTGGTAGATAAGATGAATATCGGTGAGATCTCCAAAGCCTTCACTATGGTCAACCCCAAAGATGGTAAGGAAGTTTGTGCTATTGTTAAGCTGAAGGCACGCATCAATGGACACAAGGCCACTATCACCGATGACTACCAGAACCTGAAAGAAATTGTGCTCGACAAACGTCGTGAAGAGGCGTTGCAAAAATGGATTGTTGAAAAACAAAAACATACGTATGTGCGTATTAATCCGGCATGGCAGCGTTGTGACTTTAAATATCCGGGCTGGATTAAAAAAGACTGATCCTGATTTGATATGTTTAGATTAAACAAAGAACATAAATTCCACGGCAGGCATAGATTTCTCTTAGCGGGTATTCTATGCCTGCTTGCCGTATGTTTTCTGGTGGCCCAGGACAAGAAACCGCAGCATGACAAGAAGCCACAACAGGAGAAGAAGGCTGAACCGGAAAAGCCAACGGGAAATAAAAAGACCCGTGTCGATTTGCTCCATGCCGATCGGGGGCAAGCCGATAAACTGGCGCGTCCTGATGTTCAGGTGCTGATTGGTTCGGTTAAGTTGCGTCACGACAGCATGTATATGTATTGTGACAGTGCCCTGATTTACGAAAAAACGAATTCATTCGAAGCATTCAGCAATGTGCGTATGGAGCAGGGAGATACTCTTTTCATCTATGGTGACTATTTGTTTTATGACGGCATGACTCAGATAGCGCAACTGCGCGAGAATGTGAAAATGATCAACCGGAATACTACCCTGTTGACAGACAGCCTGAATTATGACCGTCTGTACAATTTGGGTTACTATTTTGATGGGGGTACATTGATGGATGAAGAAAATGTGTTGACTTCCGACTGGGGTGAGTACAGTCCTGCCACTAAACTTTCTGTTTTCAACCATGATGTCAAGCTCGTGAATCCCCGTTTCGTGCTTACTTCCGACACCTTGAAGTATAGTACGAATACTAAGATTGCCACCATTCTGGGACCCTCCAATATTGTCAGCGATCAGAACCATATCTATTCCGAGCGGGGCATTTACAATACCGTTTCCGGACAAGCCGAACTGCTCGACCGTTCGGTTTTGACCAATGAAGGTAAGAAGTTGACCGGTGACAGCCTTTTCTATGACCGTAAAGCGGGTTATGGTGAGGCGTTCGATAATGTCCAGATGAACGACACTGTCAATAAGAACATGCTTACCGGTGATTATTGTTATTATGACGAGTTGAAGCAGAATGCTCTTGCCACCAAGCGAGCTGTTGCCGTGGATTATTCACGGGGTGACAGCCTCTTTATGCATGCCGATACGTTACTGATGAATAGCTATAATCTCGACACCGACTCCCTTTTCCGTGAGATGCGCGTTTTTCATAAGGTACGTATGTACAGCACTGATCTGCAAGGCGTTTGCGATTCTTTGGTCTTTAATACGAAAGACTCTTGCCTCACCATGTATCGCGATCCTATTATTTGGAACGAAGGGCAACAACTGCTGGGAGAAGAGGTTAAGGTATATATGAACGACAGTACGATTGATTGGGCTCATATCATCAATCAGGCGCTCACAGTGGAACAGAAAGACTCCATTCATTTTAATCAGATCTCAGGAAAAGAGATCAAAGCCTATTTTGCCGAGGGTGAGGCACGCAAAATAGATGTGATAGGGAATGTACTATTAATTTATTATCCCGAGGAAAAGGACAGTACGATGATTGGTATGAATACCTCTGAAACAAGTTTGCTTAATTTGTTTCTTAGAGATAGAAAAATGAAAAAAATGGTTATGAGTCCTCAGTCTAATTGCGTGCTTTATCCAATGGATCAGATTCCACCCGACAAAATGAAATTGCCCACTTTCAGTTGGTTTGATTATGTCCGTCCCTTGAATAAGGAAGACATTTTCAACTGGAGAGGGAAAAAGGCAGGTGAGGCTTTACGTAAAACAGAGCGCAAGGTCATCAGTGGTCCTAAACGTGAAATAATTAATATGAAATAGCTATGGGAATGTTCAATGTACGAAAGCCGCGTGGATTCAATCATCAATATATCTATGTGGACGAGCGGAAAGAAAAATTAACGAAAATGGAAGAAGATGCCAAGCGTGATTTGGGAATGTTACCCGAAAAAGAATTTTCTCCGGAAGATATTCGCGGAAAGTTCATCGAAGGCACCACACATCTGAAGCGTCGTAAGGAGAGTGGGCGTAAGCCTGCTCATTTGGGTGTCATTCTGGCTATCATTGCCCTGCTTATTTTTCTATGGCATTATTTGCAGACCGGTAGCTGGTCTTTCTAAGTCCTATAAATTAATCAGTCAAAGCTAAATCTATTATGAGCGATATCATTCATTTATTACCCGATTCGGTTGCCAACCAGATAGCTGCCGGAGAGGTGATACAACGTCCGGCATCTGTCATCAAAGAGTTAGTCGAGAACGCCATCGATGCTGAGGCACAAAATATTCATGTATTGGTTACCGATGCAGGCAAGACCTGTATACAGGTGATTGATGACGGTAAGGGAATGTCCGAAACCGATGCACGCCTCTCCTTCGAGCGGCATGCCACCTCAAAGATCCGCGAGGCATCCGATCTGTTTGCCCTTCGCACGATGGGCTTTCGTGGTGAAGCGCTGGCTTCCATTGCCGCCGTTGCTCAGGTAGAGCTGAAGACTCGTCCCGAATCCGAAGAGTTAGGGACCAGGATTATCATTGCGGGCTCCAAAGTGGAGAGTCAGGAAGCAGTGTCTTGTCCCAAAGGAAGCAACTTTTCCATTAAGAACCTTTTTTTCAATATTCCTGCCCGGCGTAAGTTCCTGAAGGCCAACTCTACCGAGTTGAGTAATATTCTGGCCGAATTTGAACGTATTGCCTTGGTGCATCCTGAGGTTGCTTTCTCACTGTATAGCAATGACTCCGAACTGTTCAATCTTCCCGCCTGCCATTTGCGGCAACGTATTCTTTCTATTTTTGGTAAGAAGCTCAATCAGCAATTGCTCAGTGTGGAAGTGAACACTACGATGGTGAAGGTTTCAGGTTATGTGGCCAAGCCCGAAACAGCCCGTAAGAAAGGTGCCCATCAGTATTTCTTTGTGAATGGCCGTTACATGCGTCATCCTTACTTCCATAAAGCGGTGATGGATGCTTACGAACAGTTGATTCCCGCAGGCGAACAGATTTCTTATTTCATCTATTTTGAAGTCGATCCTGCCAACATCGATGTCAATATCCATCCTACCAAAACAGAGATCAAATTTGAGAACGAACAGGCTATCTGGCAGATTCTTTCTGCCTCGGTAAAAGAGTCATTGGGCAAGTTCAATGCCGTCCCTTCTATCGATTTCGATACGGAAGACATGCCCGATATCCCTGCATTTGAACAGAACTTGCCTCCTGAGCCTCCTAAGGTGCATTTCAACTCCGATTTCAATCCATTCAAACCTTCGGTGCCCTCTTCCGGCGGTGGCAATTACTCCCGTCCGAAAGTGGACTGGGAAGATTTGTACGGTGGTCTTGAGAAAGCCAGTAAGATGAATCAGCCTTTCGCCGAACCCGATCCCGAACCGGAAGAATTTGCGGTAATTGAAGAGGAAAGTATTGTTACAGCCGCTCCTGCAACTCTTTATGCCGGTGAGTCGGCCATAATGGAGAAGGGAACCCAGCACTTGCAGTTCAAGGGACGTTTCATTCTTACTTCTGTAAAGTCCGGATTGATGCTGATCGATCAGCACCGGGCCCATGTTCGGGTGCTCTTTGACCGTTATCGTGCCCAGATTCAGCAGAAGCAGGGATTCTCACAAGGCGTTCTCTTCCCCGAAATTCTGCAACTTCCGGCTTCTGAGCCAGCCGTATTGCAAGACATTATGGACGATTTATCTGCGGTAGGTTTCGATCTCAGCGATCTTGGTGGAGGCAGTTATGCCATTAACGGAGTACCTTCAGGCATCGACGGACTGAATCCGGTCGATTTGGTGCGCAGCATGTTGCATACCGCTATGGAGAAAGGCAACGATGTCAAAGAAGAAATTCAGGATATCCTTGCGTTGACCCTTGCCCGCGCGGCTGCCATTGTCTATGGGCAGGTGCTGAGTAATGAAGAGATGGTCAGTTTGGTCGATAATCTGTTTGCCTGTCCTTCGCCCAACTATACGCCGGATGGTCGTGTGGTGCTGACTACCATAAAAGAAGAAGAGATCGATAAACTTTTCCGGTGATCATCATTCTTCTGTACTTATCAGAGTAAGTATTATGTCAGTTCCACTCTATCTCACACGATCGACAGATTTATATCTGTTTATTGCATCTCCTTTCTAATAGGTTAATAACCAGTAGAATACTCTATTAGTATCCTCCCTGTACGAGCAAATAAAGTTAACTCGTGCAGGAAGGATATTAACTACACGTACATATAAGAAATTAATAACCTCGTACCCCATTCATCACCTGAAAATCTTGTTAATAGTGCTGATAAACATATCCCTAAAAGAATGACATTCTACGAATAATTCGTATCTTGCGGTATGCTTTATGAAAAGTAGTTTTTTACTTTCAGCCAAAATCTATTTTTATATGAAGACAAGATACCTTTTATATCCGCTTCTCTTTCTTTTATCGGTTGCAATGTCTGCTTCCTCATGTTCTTTGTTTGTACCCCAAGAGAGGGATATAAAAGAAGGTTCCGCCTTTTACGCTGTCGATTTATTGGAAATAGAGAAAATAAAGGGTGAGGAAATGTTGTTTTCTGATTTGATAGAATCATTGGAAATTATTAAGTTGGATGACAGAGTAGAGGCATTGGTTGCCACTTATCCTTCCGGTATTGATGTTTCAAGCAATTATATCTTAATAGAGCCGGATGGCGTTTCTGCTTTGAAATTATTTACTCGTAAGGGACGGTATGTGGCTGATATAGGTGGAGTTGGTCAGGGTCCCGGAGATTACAAATATGCTGTGAATAGATTTCTTAATGAAAAGCAGGGACGTGTGGCTATTGCCGAGAATCAAAAAATAACATTTTTTGATCTTAAAGGCCGATTTTTATCGAAAGAGAGTATTTCATTGCCGGAAACGATAACGAAGAGTTCCATTTGGATAGATTTGGAAAATGAAAAAGCTGTAGTGGGCGTTCTTCCCTTTGTTGATATAGGAAATCCTAAAGCACCGATCAGTAAGAATCTATGCTGGGTACAAGATTTTAAGGGGAATATCTTGCAAAAAATATCTGCTGTAAATTATGCGATTATGCCGGATTATAGTAATGAAGTATTGGCTCCCCGGAATGTTGATGGCTATTCTTTTTCCCTTTGTCAGGTTGTCGGGCGTACACGCCCTGATACTCTATATCACTATGATATTGCTAATAATGTATTGAAACCTTGTTTTACTTTGGATAATGTAATGCAGGAGGATAAATATATTGTAACGTCATTGTATGAGACTCCGGAATATTATTGGAGTAGAGTAACTATTGGACCGGCTAAAGTGCCATCAGATGGTTCTCCCGTTCGTATGACTGTATTTAATGTTCGTGTTTCTAAAAAAGATGGTAGTGTGAAGCGCATTGATCGTTTTACAAATGACTTTTTGGGACTTTCTTATCCTTTCTTGACTATACGCAACGGTTATGTCTGTATCTCTTACGAACCTCTTGGACTGATGGATGCTTTAGATAAAGTTCTTGTCCAAACTGATTTAAAGCCTGAAATACGTAAACGAGTCACTAATCTAAGAAATAGTTTACACGAAAATGATAATGACATTCTTATGATTGGGAAACTTAAATCCAACTATTAGTAACCTATAAATTATCGTCCTATGAAGTTAGATTATATTGCATTGTTTTTGGTATTGTTTTTTCTTGCTGCTTGTGGCAGCAAGCCTTCTTCTCCGGATATGGTGGATGATAACGCTTTACCGACTGAGGAAACCTTTAAAGATATTGATCTTGCTAACAACCTGAAAGATTGCGGTAAGCCTTTATTGCTGAGTGACATCGTAAAAGATGTGGAGTATGTGAAGCTGGAAACGCAGGATAATATATTAGTCGGTAATATAAAGCAGCTAATGCGGACGGAGAGATTTGTCTTTATTTATTCAAGAAATCAGAACCATGTCATGATGTTTGATACTACCGGGAAGTTTATCCGTAAAATCGGTCATGTAGGTCAGGGCCCCGGAGAGATAGCTAATATTAACTTTTTCACAGTCAGTGATAGTTTGGTATTTATTTATCCGTTCAGCCGTAATGGCAGCCTGACAGTCTATGATATGCGTGATAATAGCTTCGTCAAGGAGATTCCTTTAAAATGGCCTGTTTTTTTTAGTTGGGCTATCGATGTGATGGGAGATTGTTTGGTTTATTATCCCGGTACTGTTTATTCACCTGATAATGGAAAGACATTCATAAGCGCTTGTGTTGCGAATGGAAAAGGGGAGACATTGATGGAGCAAATCCCTTACTTATCCTCTGGTGATAAGGAAAACTTACAGTTATCTTCTGATCCCTCTTGGCTCTATCGTGGAAGAAGTAACGTTTATTCGTTTATTAATGATACGATCTACGGCATTACTTGTGATTCTATTTTTCCTCGTTACTATCTTTCTCTTGGAAAATATAAATTGCCTTCCGAAAGATATGATCCTACTCATGATTATGGTTGGGGAGATTTTATTCTGATGCAAAGTATTTATGAAGCTAAAGAGTTTCTTTTTTTAAAATTTTGGTTTGATAAAAAGTTGTGGTTCAGCCGATATGATAAAAAAACGGAGAAGATCGACTCTTGGGAGCAAACTCCTTTTAAAGCTCATTATTGGATGATACTCGATGCACCGGGTATAACGAATGATATTGACGGTTCTCAATCGTTCAAAGCCTTCTATAATGTAGGTGAAAACTGTTTTCACTTCGCAATCACTCCGGATAATTTGGATCAGGTAAGGCGCAATGTTACTGAAGCTAAGGTCAAGTTCCCTGAGAAGCAGGCCGAATTATTGAAGCTTCTTGATGAAATGGGAGAGGATGATAATCCGATTATTGCTTTCTATAAATTGAAAGACTGAAACGGAATATATTTTAGACGAAAGATCTGGTATAACGGTATGTAACCTGAGATTCTTTGGATGTAATCAGTAAGTATAATAATACTTGTAAAATTTAGGTTTATGGATAAAATCTATTTATGGCTTCTGCTTCTCATTTCATGTAGTTGCTCTCATACTAAAGAAAAGGTTTCTAATGACATGGATTCCTCTTTGTGTGTCATAGATGTTACTTGTGAATATCCTGTTGAGAAAGTGAATATACATGATGTTGCCGATGTAGAGTATGTTCCTTTAGAAACGACACGAAATTCACTGCTTGCGTCGGATTGTTCTGCTTTTCGGATTTCAGATGATTATATAACTGTCGCAAGTGGTGTTGATAATGGCAATATCTTTTTCTTTAATAGAAAAGGGAGGTACTTGTGGACTTTTAACCGGCGAGGAGGATCTGCTGAAGAGTACAGTTCTATAACCGCATGGGATGCCGATTTTGGCATGCAAGAAATATACATCTATGATTCGTTCAGGAAAAAGATATATATTTATTCTTTTGATGGACGGTATAAACGTAGCCATGCTTTGCCTATGAAGGATTGCACATTTATCGATCTGTATAATTATGATAAGGATTATCTGATAGGTTATAATCGGTTTTATGACTTTCGCAAAAAGAAAAAGGTGGATACGCATCCTTACTATCTGATCGATAAACAGAGCGGAGAGATGTCTTCCATCGGGATTGCTGTGGATAAACCTATCAGTGAGAAGGTGCATACAGAGATCGTCAAGTTTCCCGGAGGTGCTTATAGAGATCAGGTCCTTTTTCTCATAACCCCGTTGATAAAAAATGAAGATGCTTTCTTGATTGCCGACTATGCTTTGGATACTATTTACAGCTATCGTCATCACAAGCTGGTTCCTATCGCCGTGCAGACTCCTTCGGTATATGCGTCAGATCCACCGGTCATTGTCGCTTGTGAATTATACACCGATTCATACTTGTATTTTAGAATAATTCCGATGTATTATAATCCTTCTGCTCCCATGTCTCCTATGGCGGATGCTCCTGAGCTTGTGTTAAACAGGCATACAGGCAAGATTGCGGAATGGAAAATGTATGATTATAATTATTCCTCCGATATAGAAAGGCCTGTGCCGACTATGATACTTCAGTCTGCTGATAGAGAAAATTATGGTATAAGTATGTTTGGGGCGGAAAGGCTTATTGAGCAATATCAAGCGGGCGGGTTGAAGGGGGAGCTGAAGGATATTGCATCCCGATTGAGTATAGATGATAATGATATATTGATGATCTGTAAATATAAATAAGTAAAATCAATGCAAAGTTAGAGAATATGGTTTGGCCGTTATGATAAAGAAAGGCTAAAATAGGCTTTTGAGAAATAAAGATTTCTCTCTATCGGTGATTGACATTGATAAAGCCCGTGATTATCCTGTGAAATGTATTGAAATACGTGAAGTAGCTGATGTAGAGTATATACCGCTGGAAACAGTTGGCTCTTCTTTGTTAATAAATGACATTTGGGGATACTATGTGTTTTACTTGTCAAAATAGTAATTATCTTCCTATATAATATATAAGTGAAACTTCTGGAAAATGAATTGATTTGTTTGGCTATTATTTTGTAAATTAGATACTTATAACGATTTGCTGTTTGTCGGTAAAAGACTTGTTTTAACACACTGTTAAAGCAAGTCTTTTGATGATAAGGAACAGCTCTTTTAAATGCAAAAGACTTGTTCTTTGCATCCTCTAAAAAGATATTTTGGAATGACTGTTAACAGTGTTAATTTGAATAAAAGAATTTGATACCTTTTTTGAATTTCACCAACCGGAATTATTCGACTTATTGTTGATTTTTAAAAATATAATTGTATTTTTGAGGATGGGTTCATGGTGCTGATACAGTTAAACCATTTGTTAGATTGCCTGCTTTTAATTTACGGAGATCTGACATGTGACAATATTTAATTCTCATAAATTAGTATAAATGAAAGTAAGTCATCTATTTGTTGGGATATTTGGGCTTTATGCACAAATCTGCCGCAGGTCGGAGTGAAGGTGGAGAAGGAGGAAAAAGCTGTTCATGCAGATTCTATCTGAGAAATACTTTATACATTTTTTAATAGATTTATAATGAAAAACCTATATTTGATTTTAGTGCTTAGTGCGTTGGTGGCCTGTACCGGTAGTTCTCAAAAAGAGAAGCCGGCATGTGTAAATACTCCTGTCGAGCCATTCACCGGATTGCCTGTTTTTGATTTGCAGGGGCAATACCCCGAGAAAGAAATCATTCTTCAGGATATCGCCGATGTAAGATATGTCGTGTTGGAAACCGGCGATAGTTCATTGGTCGGTACCCGTACCATCCTTATGACGGACAGCTTGATTGTTACCGTAAACAAGAAAAGTGATGTTATTTTTTTTGATAAGTCAGGAAAATATCTTCATTCTTTTAACCATACAGGCATGAGCGGAGAAGAATATGGGGATGTTGTCAGCGGTTATTGTATAGATGAAAAAGCCCGGGAGATATTCATCTATGACGGGTTACAAAGCAGAATTCAGGTGTATGGTTATGGCGGCGCATACAGGCGCACGCTTAAACTGCCGCAAAACCGCATGTTTGCTTCTTCGATATTTGAGTATGATGAAAATTTCCTGTTTGGCGAAGATTATCGCCTTGTCGACTCTCAGATTGGGAAGTATCCTGTTAATAAAACGCCTTATTACAAGATTTCCAAGAAAGACGGGAAATTAACGTCGATTCCCATCACGGTCAAGGAGAGAATAAGGGATGGACTGTCTTATACAGTAGGAGACGGTGCGTCTGGCGGCTACGTAAGTTTATCCATGTTTCCCGTCGCCCGTTTGGGTTCGGATATTCTGATTGCCGATTATTCATTGGATACGGCGTATGCATATCGTGATGACCATTTGATTCCATTGACTGTCCGCCGGAACCATACAAGCGAAAACAATATTCCGATTTTAGCGACGGTTGATGTGATGACCGACCGTTATTTGCTTTGGTACACGATAGTAAAGGATATAGATGTGAAGAATAATCATGTTTCTGATCCGGTAGCTTATTTGTATGACAGGTTCACTAATGAATATTGCCGGGTCGATCTGGTAAACAGAGATGGTGTGTCCGCTACCAATGTTCCGACATTCCAGATGCGATTGTCCGCCAATTATCATGTAGTGCCTGAAAACTATGCCATACAATGTTATCCGGCCGAGAAGCTTATCGAACTTAACGGGCAAGGAAAGTTGAAAGGAGAGTTGAAAGAGATTGCTTCAAAATTGAATGACGAAGATAATCCGGTGTTGCTTATCGCTAGATTTAAGGAATAACATTTATAGTATAGCCTTTGGTAGAACCACTGAAAAACTAATGCTCTTTTTATAGTTAAGAATAAATTGATGTCTTTGATTTAGTTTTTTGAATACTATAATGTGGTGATCTTGTGAAGATTCAAAATAGAAATTAAAAAAGAATGTATATGAGAGAGTTGACTTATGTTTTACGCTTTATTTTTTCCATCACAATCTAGATGTTGAGGAAAAATAATTTGAGTTACTAAGGTATTTGTTTTGCCCTTTTTCTTCGTTCTAACAAATACCTGTAACATTGGGAATCTATGTGATTTTTACGAAGAACATTAGTTTTAGGTCATTTAGATAAGTGGCTTTTAATTATAATATTACGGTACTATTTAGATATTGTAGGAGTAGTGCCGGTTTATTTAGAAACTTCATTGTGCATTATAACGATAGATAGTATGAAGAGACGAATCATTTTAAATCTTTTATTGAGTGCTGCTTTTATCATAATAGGAGACAGTTGCGTGCAGTTACCCAAAGAAAAGGAATCTGTGCGAATACCATTTCAAGTTACCCCTGAAGAGCCTGTAATTACATTGCCTGTGTCCTTCAATGATAGTACTATTGCGAACATGCATTTTGATAGTGGAGCTTTGTCGGGAGCTCTTGTTTTAGATTCTAGCTTCTGCTCTACACATCCAGACATACTTTTTAATGTATTGCCAGATACAACTGTTTCATTTAGAAGTGCATGGTCTACGATACGTCGTACTTCTGCAGCGATATATCATTCTACTATGGCAGTTAAGATAGGAAAAGAGGATTTTATTTATAATCGAATGGAGGTACTTGATTGGAAAAGATTCATAGGGGTTAGCGCAGATGGCATGCTAAATATTGGACGAAATGATACGACTCATGTTTGGGAATTTAATTTTGAACATAATTATTTAGAGATTCATAATGCTCACAATTTTGTTATGCCTGATAATAGTTGGGTATTACCTTTTATACAAGGGATTAATAAAAAATTTCTGTTTTTTGTTCAGTTGCCTCTAAGTATAAAATGTCCTGATGGAGATACATTGAATCTTAATCGTACATTTCAGGTAGATACGGGTATGCCGTGTGATATAGCTTTAACTTCCCGGGCAGGAGAATTCCTTTTTTTTGATCAGCGTAAAGATGCGGTTTGGACACAAGATTTATTAAACTATAATCGATACTATACTGTGGATGCAACTCTCTTTAATAAAATACAGATGGATTCGTTACGAATTTATACATTTGATTATGCTAATACGTTATCATGTAACTATTTGATAGGTCTGAATTTTCTTAAGAGATTTAATGTTTTCTTTGATATGAAATCACAAAGATTAGGTTTGCAGCCAATAAACAACTACAAACGAGTGGTCAATCCTCGGAAGAAACGATTCCACATGTCATCTCGAATGAATAGCCATGGGAAACTTATTATTACTAAAATAGCCGATTATGAGAGTAATTATATTAAAAAAGCCGGTTTGTTAGAGGGTGATGAAATTGTTGCTATAAATGGAATTCCTATTAAAATGATCACTATAGAAGAGAATACAAAGTTAAATCGACGAGACACATTGGTATACGATATTGTCCGTCAAGGTAAATCTTATAAAATACCGGTGGTTATTGATAGAAATGAGGTTCAAGGTGATTGAATGAAATAATAATATTAACGTGATTCGATACAATCTTAGAATAATCTAAACTGCCCGTCATTGACAAAGTCCACATCAATGGCGGGTTTCTTATTAAAGAAACAATATGCTGTAATAACCGACAAGGTATTTGCGATAAAATTATTAAATGATCCACCGGATAGATATATACTTTTCCGGAAAAAGAATAGGGCTGTTCTATTCTTTATTTTACTTATTGTTGATATTTAAAAATATAATTGTACTTTTGAGGGATGGGTTCATAGAACTTATTTTATTCTTTATTTTGGATTATATTTGAAGACAGATGAAATCATCTTATATCTGCTGCGTATTGTTATTTGTTTTGTTTTTGGTAAGTTGTACCGATGGGCGTTCTGAGGGGCAAGTAACCCGTTTGTTGCGTCAGGCCGAAACGTGTATGGAGGGATGTCCCGATAGTGCTTTAGTATATCTTCATCAAATACCGGATCCGGAAAAGTTGACGGGAGAAAACCAAGCTGATTATTGCTTACTGTTGACCCAGGCAATGGATAAGAATGATTTACCGTTGAGCTCGGATTCGTTGATACAAATAGCTGTTAGCTATTATTCAAATGGAAAAGATAGGCTAAAAAAGGGTAAGGCGTCATTCTATTTAGGGAGGGTTAAATCTTCAAGAGGTATGTTAGAGGATGCACAAAAATATTTTTTAGAAGCTCTCTCTGTATTGAACGTAACAGACAATCTTAAATATCAGGCATTGGTACGTAATCATTTGGGACAACTATATATGAATTTGGATCTGTACCAAGATGCTTTAATAATGAATAGTCAATCGGTCTCCTTATTTCAACAATTAACTGATACAGCCAATCTTGTGTATGCAGAGCGTGATATGGGGCGGATTTATTTATTAAAGGGTCAGCAGGACAGCGCTTCTTTTTATTACCAACAGGCTATCAACGATGCTTTCAATTATTCTAAATCGGATGTGTACAAGGATATCGTTTCTGAGTGGGGACAGGTTGTAATGTATTTAGAGATGTCTCCTTCAGCAGAACAAATGCTTTTGTCAAATTTGGAATCGGATTTAGTCTTAGATAAAACTCCAGTATGTCTTAGTCTTGGAATTTATTATTTGTCTAATAAACTCTATTCTAAAGCAGAAGGATATTTGTTGAAAGCAGCTACTTCTTCGCGACCATATACCCGTGTTTCTGCATATAAATATTTGGGGCATCTTGAAACACGAAATTTAGATTTGATTTATTGGGATCAATATGAACAAGCTCTTGATTCTTTGGAGCGACAGAATTTAGCTTATGCAGTGAAAGAGATTCAGGAAAAATATAATAATGCTGCGTTGCAAGCCCACACTTTTAAATTGGAAAATGAAAGACTTCATTCTGCTATATCCTATTTATCTATAATTCTATTACTGTTGAGCATAACTGCATCTATCTATATATTTTATATTAAAGAAAGGCGTAAACGACAGTTGGAGAGGGAAAAATTCAACAGATGCATGAGAAAATATAAACGAGATCGGGAAGGGCTGTTGAAAAAGTTGGATGACTCTAAATTGCATATAGCAGTTCTTGAAGCATCAAAGGAAAAACAGGAACAAAGTTCTTCAGAAGAGCGAGAGAGGACGAATATACTTCTGAAACAGGAAGAAGAGAACTCTTGTAAAATAAAAGAACAATTGGAAGAATTGGAAAAAAAATGGAAAGGTCAATTGGCGGTAAATAAAAGGTTGAGAGCTGAAAATAAGGACTTGTCGGATAAGATAAAGTCATTGAAGGAGTCTGATATAAAAAATGTTCCAGGACTCTATCAATCGATCAATTTATTGGTCAGAATATTAACGTGTGACCCTTTAGAAATTGAATCTTTAAAAGTGGACGATTGGGAAGGGCTGTTTCGGTGTATTGATTTGCTGTATGGTAATTCATTGAGAAAATTTATAGATCAGTACCAAAAGCAACATGATGGAGAGTTGGATAGAGAAGTGGTTGCCATTTGTTATTTTGAATATATCAAAGTGAAACATGCTCGTCAAGCTGCTATTTTGAGAGTTTCAACTCAGGCTTTGAGTAAGCGTAAACAGAGGCTTAAAATTGAACTTGGGATTCCTGATATGGCTTCTGTTGGACGGACAATCAAAAAGGTTTGTCCATCAAACAAAAAGTAATTGGTGTAAGCGATTGATTTATAGCTGAATATATTTGAATATTGTCCATCTTTAGATTTGCTTTTCATTTTCGAAACCTGTAGTTTTGTAGCAAAAGTTTATTAATGCTTAATTAAAAATTAATTGCTATGAAACACTTATTAAGTACAATTATTTTTCTATTTGCTGTTATTTCTGGAGGAAATGCTGAATCTTATGTCCTTCCTTCTATTTCTGAAATTAATAGTGTAATTAATCTGGATTTGAAAGGAATATTTAGTAGCACTCATACAAAGTCCTTTCCTTTGACACCTGTGGAAGCTTCTCTTGTAGATAATGCTCTTCTTAATATATCTTTTGTAGTTCCTTCCGGAGAAGTTACTGTACGTATTCTCTCTGAGAAGGGTATATTGTATTCTTCTTGTATAAATTCAGATCAGCAAAACTCTTTAGCCATTTCAGTAGAAGATTTTGAAAAGGGAGACTATAAGCTGGAGTTGACAACGCCAACGGGGGGATACATCTATGGTTGGTTCACTATTAATTGGAAATAAGTATTTCTTGGTTAGGGAGTTAGCTCAGGCAGGACGTTCTACGTCCTGCCTCGGGCTAACCAACGGCAAAATGGGGATTGCCATTGCTCTTTTCCGCTATGCCCGCCTTTCCGGTGAGGCGGCCTGTGAAGAGATAGCCGGTGAGTTGCTCGATGAAGTTTGTGAGCGTCTGGATTATTCAATGCCTGTATCTTTTGGTGACGGATTATGTGGCATTGGTTGGGGAATTGAATATCTGGTACAGCATGGTTATGTGGAAGGAGATACAGATGAAATTCTGAAAGAAATAGACTTGTGTGTGGTAAGGAATATCCATATCTATGGGATATCAGGTCTTTCTTTACAGAACGGGATAGTCGGACTTGGTCGCTATATGCTTATTCGGATTCTTCCTACGTTTGTATCGGGAGATACTTCTTCAAGTGCATTGTTGAAAGAGTATCTCATTTATTTGATTGATTGGTTGGAAGAGGAATTGAAACATTCTGATGAATCGGTTGAAGATTTACTTGACTTTTTATTTGAATTGTATCCTACAGGGTTTTATCAGACAAAAGTTTCTGACTTGATAGAATATTGTAGGAATAAATAAAAAGACAATGAAGTACTCCGAACAAATAACAATTGGCATCCCTGTGCGGATAGATAGTCCGGCAAGAATGAGAAATCTTCGGGCCTTACTTCGTCATTTGTCTTTGTCGGGAATAAAAATACATGTATGGGAAGCCGGTGATGTAAGAAGTGAATTGTCCGGCTTTACCAGTAATAAAGACACCTATACTTACGAAAGAGATGAAAGTTCGGTTTATCATAAAACATTGTATGTCAATCGATTGATAAAGACCGCTTCTACACCTGTTGTTGCAATCTGGGATGCTGATATACTACTCCCTTTATCGCAAATAGAGGCTTCTGTACTTGCGATTATTGAGCAAGGCTATTTGTTAAGCATTCCGTATGACGGAGTCGTGAAAATGCTTTCGGAGACTCAGAGTGAGGCGTTTGAATATTCCGGGCAAGGATGCGACTATCTGACAATGTTCGCCGCTACATACGCCCGTCTGATGAGACGCCCTTCGTGTGGTGGAGTATTTGTTGTTGATCGGGAGAAGTATTTGCATTGGGGAGGAGATAACGAACGTTTTGTCAGTTGGGGACCGGAAGATGCCGAACGTATCCGGCGAATAGAGATATTGGGATATCCTGTGCATTGGGTAAAAGAGGGCCCTTTATATCATTTATGGCATCCTCGAGGAGAAAACTCCGGGTACGCTACAGAGGAGTTGGCGTTTCAAAACCGGATGGAGTTTATAAAAGTGTGCAGCATGGAGCGTAACGAATTGCGTGAATATATAAAATCCTGGAAAAACAATGGGTAAAGTGGACGAAGCATTATTAAAACGAATAGCCGATCACCAGATGTTGCATGGGAGTTTCCGCAGAGATCTGGGAGTACTGAATGGCAAAATGGGAATTGTATTGTTCTTTTTCCATTATGCCCGTTATACGGGGCGTGTACTTTATGAGGACTTTGCCGGGGAAATGCTGGAGGAAGTAATTCAGGAACTTCACAGCGATTTGCCGATTCGTTTTTCCGATGGTTTATGTGGGATTGGCTGGGGGGTTGAGTACCTGATTCAGAATGCTTTTATAGCAGGGGATTCAGATGAGATATTGGAAGATTTAGATCAAAAAATAATGGAATGGGATCCTCGGAGAGCTACAGATCTTTCATTTGAGTCGGGGTTAGAGGGAGTCGCTTGTTATGCCTCTTCCCGTTTAAAATCTACTGTCCGGAATCGGATGCCTTTTGATCAAGTCTACCTAAGCGAATTGGAAATGGCTGTTCAGCAAAAGGGACTGAGGATGAGGTTAGAATTGGACGATGTATTTGTGAGAGTGATTGATATAGGGAATATAGAAGAAGAAGTATCCTGGAAATATGGATTAAAGATGATAGCTTTATGAAACATATTTATTTAATAGGGAATGGAAGCCGTGCCGCTCAGTATGGAGTTGGGACTTATATTCGGCAAATGCTTGAATTTTTCAGGCAGACTTCTTCTGTGAGATTAACTATTGTTGAACTGAACTCGGAGGTAAAAGAGGTGACGGAAGAGTGTGATAATTCGGGAAAAGTGTGCTATTTGAAAATTCCTGCTCAAAAGAGTGAGGGAAGAAAAGGAGATGTTGCGCATTGTTATCGGAATATAGCTTATTTGCTTGCGCTGCATTTCTTGAAGGATGAGCAAAACGTGTTGCATCTGAATTATTTGCATCATGCCCCTTTAGCAGACTGGCTGAAGAAGATAGGAGTGGAATTCTATTTACTTGTGACTATTCATTATTTGGATTGGTGTTTCATGTTAAAGGGAAATACTCGATTGTTTCGTTCGATCATTCATAAGGAAGAGCAGTCGAATGAGTGGGGCAAGAAAATACGGAATAGTTATGAGCGAGACAAACGATTGTTTCAGCATTCGGATAAAGTGATATGTTTGAGCCAATATACTCAGAATTTGCTGCGTGAAGACTATGGAGTGGAAAAAGAAAAACTGGTTGTGGTTTATAACGGCTTAAAGGATGAAGCGATTAAACTGAGTAAGGAGGAGCGTTTGGAAAAGAGATCTGCATTAGGATTTAGGGAGACGGATAAGATTATTCTTTTTGTAGGGCGCTTAGATCGGATTAAAGGAGTTCAATATTTGATTGAAGCTTTTCGGCAAGTCATCAGAAAGAATCCGAATAGTCGGTTAGTGATTGTTGGGGATGGTGATTATGATAAATATCTGAAACAATGTGCTGGTATATGGTCTTATGTCGTTCTTACAGGGAAGGTAGAGAAAGAGGTGCTGTATACTTTTTATCAGATAGCTGATGTTGGAGTTTTGCCTTCTTTTCATGAGCAATGTAGCTATGTAGCCATTGAAATGCTAATGCATGGACTGCCTTTAATAGGAACAGGCTCTACCGGTTTAAAAGAAATGGTAGAAGGGATGCATTGTTTACCATTGAAAGAAGAAGATGATAGTGTAGATCTACCTATTGATTTATTGGTGCAGTGGTTAATCGAAGATCAAGAGCATCTACGGTCGGAGAAGTATAGAAGGCGATTTGAGGAACGATATACTTTACGGAAGATGTCAGAGAATATGTTTTCTATCTATTTAAATTTGTAACTCGAGTTAGTGAGATATATAATTAAATTATTAATTTAAAATTTTGTGACCATGAAAAAACTTAGTAAGATTAAATTGACCAATCTTTCTCAGGAAGATTTGGCGGATCGTGAAATGAATGCGCTTCGCGGGGGGCATACTTGTGGATGTGCTTGTATTAAAGGAGCAGAATTTAAAGCTACTAACTATAGTGCTAATGTAGCTGATGATAAGTATTCTCCTGAAGGTAATATTATTTGTAACTGGGTAGGGGGCAGTGGTTCTGATATGGCCGTTTATGGCGGAAGTAAAGTTCCTGGCATGCCTTAGGCAAATTGGGCTAATTTCAAATTATAATTTCTTTGAGGGATTAATTTGATATTCGTTGAGTCATGAATGTATTTTATCAATGACAAGCGGTTGATTATTGCTTGTCATTGATAATAGCTAAAGAGAGTATATGAAAAAATATTTATACTTTATTTTTTTTGTAACTTTATGGTCGTGTTCAGCTGATAAGGTTAATGTAAAAAGTGAGGATAATTCTTTTTACTCAGTTGATTTGCGTATAATAGAGAAGACCAAAGGGACAGTGATGTCTTTGGGTGATTTAATGGAATCATACGAAATCATTAGATTGGACAATAGGGATGAGGCGCTTATTAAAACCTATCCATATGGTGTATATGTGACGGATAATTATATTTTGTTGCGACCTGCTGACGTTGTATCTCCTGTTAAGCTATTTACGCGCAAGGGACGATATGTGGCTGATATTGGCGGAGTAGGTCAAGGCCCGGGAGAGTATTTATATTTATTTTCATGGTTGGTGGATGAGAAAGAAAATCGTATTTATTTAGGTCCGGGAAGAGCCGACAAGGTGCTTGTCTATGATTTAAAGGGGAATTATCTGCCGGATGAGGTTATTCGTTTCGGGGAAATAGTACATAAGTCTCAGATATGGGTGGACTATGATAAAAAAAACGTAGTTGTGGTTACTTTACCCTTTTCTGCTAATGTGAACTCGAACTTTGCAATTAATAAGAATGTGTGCTGGGTGCAAAATAGGGATGGTGATATCGTGCATCGGATTCCTGTAAATCATTACGGTTTAATTGGAGATTACAGTAATGCTTTAGTGGCACGTCGGAATGTGGATGCGATTTCTTTTTCTATTTCTGAAATACCCATGTTGCGTACTCGTCCTGATACTTTGTATCACTATGATGCGGTAAAGAATATAATAACTCCATGCTTTACAATAGATCATGTTGTTTCTGAAAATCAAAGTGCTTCTACTGTTTTATATGAAACTTCAAGGAGCTATTGGGCATATGTCACTTTATATCCGAATGATATTTCTTCAAGTGCTTTTTCTGTCCGTCTGACTACATTTAATGTTTGCGTTTCGAAAAAGGATGGCAATGTACGGCGCATTGATCGCTTTACTGATCCTCTTTTAGGTTTATCTCATCTTTTTTTGATGATGAATAATGGATATATTTGTATCTCTTATGATCCTCTTGAACTGATGGATGCTTTAGATAAAGTCCTTACCCAAACAGATTTGGAGCTTGACGTACGTAAACGGGCCACCGATTTACGAAATAGTCTGCACGAGAATGATAATGACATTCTTATCATTGGAAAACTGAAACAATAACTAAATTTTAAATATTATGAGAGCATTAAGACGAAATAAAGTTGAATAGCCTTAGTTAAAGAAATTTGGCAGATCACAAGATATATGTATTTTGTGGAGGAAATAATAGTATTTGTAATTATGTTAGATCTATTGCTTTCGAGGCAAATCAGGAAGCAAGTAAATACATAGATATATGAAAAATGATATTGCATTTTCTACTCCGTTTCATGCTTATGTTTATTCGTTTCGGCATAAGGAATATTTGCCTCTTCATCCGATCTTGAAAAGGATTTATACGGTTGTGGAAGAAAAGAAAAATATTGAGGAAGATGAAGAACTGAAATGTTATCCTAAAGAGCAGATACTTCACTATTTACAAAAATATAAATTTCTGAAGGAAAACGAATTTATTGGTGAAAAAGTGAAGACGGAGTTTGGAGAGATCACTGAAACTATGGTCCGAAGAGAAGTTGAGAACCTGACAGTTCTTACTTTCGAGGTTACAGAACGTTGTAATCTTCGTTGCCGCTATTGTGCTTTTGGTGATTTATATTATGGATACGATGAGCGGAAAGGTGAGAATTTAGATTTTCCAAAGGCAAAACAAATACTTGATTTTTTATTTGGCATTTGGGAGAAAATACCTCACTTATCAGTTGCTCGCACTCTTACTGTTGGTTTTTATGGTGGTGAACCACTTATGAATATGGATCTGATAAAGCAGATTGTTTCTTATATTGACGAACATAAACCTGAAGGTATGAAATTTGCATATAATATGACAACCAATGCCATGTTATTGCGTGTATATCAAGATTTTTTGGTTGAGCATAAGTTTCATCTTTTGGTTAGTTTGGATGGTACTGAAGCTGATGACTGCCATCGGGTAACAGTGAATGGTAAAAGTTCGTTTGCACAAGTTTTCGAGCAAATAAAGAATTTACAATTTTGTTATCCTGAGTACTTTAAAAAGTATGTAAGCTTTAACAGTGTAATTCATTCTGAAAGCAATATTGAAAGAATTGTGGATTTTTTTCGGGCGGAATTTGATAAACAGACTTCTCTGTCAGAGTTGAACAATTCCAGTATCGCCCAAGAAGGGAAATATGCCGAAATGAGAAAAAGTGTTTTTCAAAGTATTGCTCTTTCTCCTCGTAGGAAGGAAATAGATCAGCAGTTGATGTATAATGCACCGGATATTTCTACTGTGACTTACTTTTTGCATCATTTATCGAATGAGGTCTTCAGAGATTATCGATCGATGTTTTATGGGAAAAGGAATTTTAAATTATTGCCTACGGGGACTTGCATACCTTTTAATCGTAAAATGTATGTAACGGTACATGGGAAAATATTAGTTTGTGAGCGTATTGATCATGACTTTGCTGTTGGGCATGTGACTGATGAAGGTGTGGAACTGAATTTTGCCCATGTTGCTGAGAATCACAGAAAATATTGTTCTAAGCTTTTGTCACAGTGTAAACAATGTTATATGCAGGAATCTTGTTCTCAGTGTATGTATTATACCAATGTGTTGGCAGATAAAGTTGTTTGCCGGAATTTTAAAAACCGAGAAATGTTTGCCGGATATTTAGCGATGAATGTAGATTATTTGGAGCATAATCGTTGGGCATATTCAAAAGTGATGAAAGAGATTTTTATTTTTTAGTACTTAATATTTAATGCAATGAATTATTACTTATATATAGAACCTTATACTCTTTTTTTTCGAAAAAAGGGTGAATGCCTTTTCTATAATACTTTAAATAAGAAGGTATTGAAAATAGATGTATCTAATGATATGTATTTTATTCTGGATAAACTGGAAACAGATAAATACACTATATTATCAGACGAAAATCTTCAAACTCAAACGGTATCTTTTTGGGTGAATAGACTTAGAGAAACGTTTAATGGTGATATTCTTCCATTTTCAGACGGGAGCGTTCCTCCCGCCATCTTTCCTCCTTTCATAAATAATCAGAGGGATTTTGAAAGATTGAATACTTATGAATGGGTAGAGAAGGATAATCAAGTTATGAATTACTTAGAAGAAATATATCTTTATTTGAATGGTTGTGAGGAAGAGGACGATTCAATCTGGAAACAGATCCCTTCATATTTATGTAGCGATAAAGAGATGGATAGCAGAAAACTCCTGCAATGGTTAGATGGTTGTATAGATAAGCAAATAAGTCAAGTCTATTTATTGGGTGGAGATGTGTTGATGTATAAAGACTTAAATGAAATATGGGGAATGCTGGAGCAAAAATCTATGAGTATTCAGCTTTATTATCGATACGACCTTTTTACAGAAAACCATAAAAAACTTTTGAATGCTACAATCGGGCAGTTAACTTTTGTGGTACCGATGTGGAAATTTGATGAGGAACTATTTTCTTCTCTGAGCCGTACGGTAGAAGGCATAGAACAGAATAAACGGTGGTTATTCCTGATTACATCGGATAATGAGTATGAACTTGCTGAGCAATTGGTAAGCAAGTACTCGTTAGAGAGTAGATCAATAAGACCTGTTTATAAGGAAGATAACCTTTCTTTTTTTAAAGATGCTGTATACTTGGAAGAGACTGATATTTGTAATACTTGTTTGGAGAAGAGAGATTTTTATGTCAGTCAGAAAATAAATAAGAATGATTTTGGGCGATTAACTGTTTTACCTGATGATAAAATATATGCAAATGTTAACCATGCTGAGATTGGAGTTATGGAGAAAGATACAATAGCATCTGTATTGTATAAAGAGATGACCGAAGGTCATTCTTGGCTTCGCATCCGCGATCAAAAACCTTGCTGTGACTGCATTTACCAATGGCTGTGTCCTTCGCCCTCTAATTATGAATTGGCTATTGGAAAACCGAACCTCTGTCATGTGAAACCATAAATGATAATAGCTTATGAATCGTACTTTCTGTTTTGTTCCGGTTCGCAAAGGGAGTAGAGGTATCCCCGGTAAGAACCTGCGTATGCTGGGAGATAAACCTCTGGTATGTTGGATTATCGATACCATCCTTGCTTCCGGCATAGCGGACGAGATATGTGTAGCGACAAATTGTGATGAAATGGAAAGTTTGATACGAGGCCGTTACAAAGAAGTTGTACGGATATTCAGGCGCAGTGAGTGGAGTGCAAGGGATGAGGCTCCCAGTCTGGAAGTTGTACAGGAATTTTTCTATTTTTGTAAGCCGGACCGGAATGATGATTTTATTTTGTTACAGGCTACTTCTCCTTTTACGACTGCACAAGAACTAAGGGGGCTTGCAGAAGAGATGAAAAGGGGTGAGGCGGATTCCTATGTTGCCTGTTGCCGTTTGAAGAAGTTTCGTTGGAGTGATGAGGGGAGACCTTTGGACTATTCATTTGAAACCAAACCTCGCCGGCAGGAGTACAAAGGTTTTCTGATAGAGTCGGGAGCTTTCTATGCTTCTACGGTGGGGAGAATACTGGACTCCGGGCAGCTTCTTTCGGGAGTTGTGAAGGTGGTGGAGATCGGGCCTGCAGGGATGATAGATATTGATGAAGAAGCGGACTGGAGACTGGCTGAACATTATATTGAAACCGGGCTTTAATAAAAAAAGATATGGATAGACGGGACTATTATGTGGAGTATTATGAAGTACTGGATAGGGTGCTGTCTGACTACGTGAACCATTTGAGGGAAGAGAAAGAGTATTGGCTGAAAATGGGGAGGCATGATGTGGGCGTGCCTTTGATCAATTTACTATTCTGGCAGTTCACATGGCATAGAGAGGAGTACGACCGGTTACGTAAAGAAGGAAAGAGCTGTGGGGAAGCATTGGGTAGCGTAAAGGAGATGCTGGCAAATAAGCAGGTGGAAGAATGGGAGCGACAGGAAGAGGAATACAAAATCTACGACCATGAATGGTATGAAGCACTGGCACCTTATGGCGGGCAGTTGGTGATCTATATTTATAATGCCCGTCAATTGGCTTATCTGACTCCGTTGATTGAACGTCTGGAAGAACCGGTGTTGCTCTTGTCGGAATATGAGATTCCGGATGAAACGGAGTTGCCGGACTTTGTAACGGCCATTACTCTTGAATTTACCAAAACAGCTCCATTGGTTAATCCATTCCTGAAAGAGTGGTTTCCCTTGATTTTTCAATATGCGAATACATTTGATATATTGATGAGGATCTTGCAACCTAAAGGATTGATTTTTCTGGAAGGCTGCCATTACCAGCAGTTATTGCTTGCCACCATAGGGCGTGATTATGGAATACCGACCTTGTGTATCCAGCAGGGATGGCCGTCATTGATGCACACTGCTTTCAGGAGGATGCCTTACCGGTACTATCTGATGTGGGGGGAAGGCTTCCGGACTTTGTGGGAGAAGCATAATCCGCTGCCGGACTTTGTTCCGACGGGCTATATGTATCAGGTGGAACCACGTAATGAAACGAAAAAGGAGTGTGTTACTTTTTTCTTGCAGGGACCTTTTTTTTTGAGTGACAAAAAGTATCTTCAAGAGATGATCCGTCTGATAAGGACGGTTGCTGCGGAATTTCCCGCCCGGCGGTTTCTGGTGCGTGAACATCCTGAGTTCAGGATAGGTGAGGAGGTACGCATGGAATGGGAGCAGATTCCCAATATAGAAGTGGTAACGGATGGAAAGCTGGCAGAGGTATTTGCCCGCACACGGGTAGGGGTGGCACACTATTCTTCTTCTTTAATGGAGGGAGTGGCGCATGGTGCTGTCCCGTTGGTGTACGATCCGACCGAGGGATCGCGGTATTCTCCGGATGTGGAAGCCGAGGGGCTGGGGATGATAGCGAAAACGAAAGAGGAGTTGACCGGCGGTTTGTCCCGGATATTGGAGAATTATGGAGATTTTGAACAGAGGATGGAGAAGGGGCAACCTCTGTGGTTTCAGGCAACAGGAGAAGAAACTCTCCGGAATATGGTCGGGTTTATTAAAGAAAAAATGCCTCCTGTTACTTTGAAGGAGATTTATGTGGTTGATACGGATACTTTGACATGCGAACGGCCCGTCGGGGTATCGGGGGTATTGCGTTGTAAGAATTGTGAGGATTTTTTGGAGATGTGCATTGATTCGTGTATCGACGGATTGGATGAGTTGATAGCTGTCTATCATGATTGTACGGATCGTACGCCGGAGATTCTCAGGCAGAAGGCGGCACAATATCCGGATAAAATCAGGGTCTTTGAGTATCAGCCGTCTGTATATCCGATCGATCTGGATGAGGAGGAGTTTGAGAAGGCAAAGCTGTTGTCGCCCGACTCTATCCATACGTTGGCAGGTTATTGCAACTATGCATTGTCGAAAGCAAGCTATCGGTACGCAGTGAAGATCGATGCCGATCAGGTTTATTTTACGGATCGGCTGAAACATATCTGTGATGCTTACCGTTCTGATAAAAAAGTGAGGTTCAACGTGACGGAATGCATCTCTTACAACCTGTATCGGGCTTATCTGGACTCTTTCAACCGTATAGAGATGCGACCGTTCAGGTGGCTGGAACGAATTGCGTTGTGGACGCATGCGTTGTATGCTTCTTATCTGGAGAAGATGATCATCCGGTATAAAGTGCCTGTCTCGATGTCGGGCATTAACTTGTTCCGGAAAGACCGGGAGTGGATGGTAGGGTTGGGGCAGGAACATCCGGAGCCTGATAGCAAAGAGATACTCCCTCCGTTTAATGGCGTGCGTGATACTTTCTTTTTTGAGGTGTCTGCGGACCGGATATTCAGGTATGTGACGGAAACGAAGCCGGATGGCCGTCATCGGGGGCTGGAAGTGATGCGCTGTCCGAATGAAATATTGGATGCCGGCTTTTGTTGGTTTCATTTGCGTGCCCTGATGAAGGAACATGAAGAGGGCTATCGGCAGTCTTACCGGAAACATCCGGAGCGGTTTATACCTTTGGGCACCTTTGTGAAGCTGTCGTACAGGAGTTTACAACAGAGATATAAACCTTTTGTTACCGTACGTTGGGCGGAACCGGTATTCGCTTATTTCTTTATGACGGGTAAAGGAAGGATTCCGTGGAGAGGATTGGCGCGAATAAAGTAGGACGTAAAATAGAATAGGATATGAAGAATGTAAAAAGGCCGATTGTTTCGGTGGTAGTTCCGGTATATAATACAGAGTCTTATCTGGAAGAGTGTTTGCATTCATTGGAGAAGCAAACTTTGAAGGACATGGAGGTCATTTTGGTAAATGATGGGTCGACTGATAATTCAGCCCGGTTGTTACGCGAATATGCCGGTAAGGATAACCGTTTTGTTTATGTGGAACAGTTGAATCAAGGGCTTTCTGTCGCTCGAAATACAGGAATGGAACATGCATCGGGAGACTATCTGGCATTTTTGGACAGTGACGATTGGTTGGCGGAAAATGCTTTATACGTGCTTTGTGGTATAGCTGCAAAGACACGTGCAGATATTGTATCGGGAAATACATTGGCTGTACATCTGGACGGACGGGTACAAAGTTGGGAAAGGAGATGTAGAGAGGTGTTTGCAAAAGGTAGTGTGGTAGAGGGAGAGACTTATTTTTATAAAGTGATGGATAACAGGTGCTATGTCCCTATGGTATATAACTACCTGTATCGGCGCGAATTTTTGATGGAATATGGCTTTGGTTTTGAGCCGGGGTTAATTCATGAAGATGAATTGTGGACTCCTCAGGTACTGACTGCCGCACGTAAGATTGCGATTGCCGATATCGACTTCTATTATTATCGGCAACGGGAAGGTTCGATTATGGCGGCTACTGCCGCACAGCGGCGTATTGCTTCAATTGTAATAATTATTGACAAGTTGTTGGAGTATACTCAAAAATGTTTGTCGGAGAAAAAACATGTAGCAGTACGGGAGGCTGTTTATGAAAGGATTCTGCAGATTTATGCCACAGCGTGTGCTTTGCATCCCTATGGAACGTATACGACTCTTTATGATCATGCCGGAAGAATGCTTCGAATATGCAGTGAGCTTCGTCGGAAGGAAGCAGTTGGGCGTTGGCATGAAGAAGAGATACTTGGGCGGATGAGGTTGTATTATGACCAGATTCAAATGATGGGTGTATAAATGTTTTGAATTATATATTATGAAGCTTCTTCCGGTAGTTCTGTTATACAACAATGGTACATGTATCCCTTTCCAATTTTCTTCGGCCCTTTGCTCTGGAGGTTGGAAAGTGAGTCTCGACAAAGGTTTGATGGAAAAGGCTGCTGTAGTGGTTTTTCATCTACCTTCTTTGGACGAATTCTTATCTTCGGAATTAGAAAAAACGGAAGGGCAATTATGGATCGGATGGAGGCAGACGAATGAACCGGACGTCAGGGAAGTGGCGATGTCTGTGTGGGAGTATCTCTTCGATTTTTACTTGTCTTATTCTCCTGCAGGCTATTGGAAATGTGCAACGACCTTTGGAGTAGAGGCGCAATCTGTAGGGGATACCTACCGGATATTAGACAGTATGGTTGCCTTGTGGAGGAAAGTGGATTTTATGCTTATCGGGACGCAAAAGGGGGGAAGTACGGCTCTGCATGAATATCTTAATCAGCATTCTTCTTGTTGGGGCTCTCTATTCAAAGAACCCGGATTTTTTCTGTATCCGTGTGTTTACACGAGGGGTTTATCCTGGTATATGGGGCGAATGTGGCGGGAACAGCCCCCTTTACGCTACTCTTTATCATGCTGCCTGCTTTTCGAGTCTTCTACTTGGTATTCGTTTTGGTACGAAGTTCCTCAAAGACTTTTTGAATACAATCCGGAGTTAAAATTGATTTTTTTGGTTCGTAATCCGGTAGAACGTGCTTTCTCTCAATATAACATGTTGGTGCATTGGGATATGGAGCATTTATTATATGAGTATAGCCTTTATGCGGATAAAGAAAAGTTGGAAAGGATGATGGAGCAACTTCTGAATGTAGAAAAATATCCGTTTTCGCATTGGGTAGATATGGAAATGAAACGAATAGAGATGGAGGATGATAACTCGTCTGATTTCTTTCCGGATTTTCTGAGGCGTGGAATTTACTATGAGCAGTTAAAAAGATATTATCGTTTTTTTTCTCCGGAAAACATATTGATAGTAGAAAGTGGAGAGTTGAAGTACAACCGGATTCATACTTTACAGAGAATTGAACGATTTCTGGATATCCCAGCTGTTGATTGGGGGAATATGGATTTGGAGGAGAAGTTTTCATCGTATTATGAGTCTGTCATGCCGGAGGAACTCCGTAAGAAACTGGCTTCTTTCTTCATCCCTTATAATGAGAAACTTTATAGGTTAATTGATAAAAACTATAATTGGAAATAATGGGAAATGAACTTTTGATATTATTTTATAATACGATGTTTGGGTTTCCTTTGGAATATTCTTCCGGGGAACTTCCTACGGGATGCCGCATTACGACCGATCGTACCTTGTTAAGATATGCTGACGCTGTAGTATTTCATCTCCCGGATTTGCGACAGACGCTGGAAGGAGAGGAAATTGAGAAACCGGACGGACAATTGTGGGTTGCTTGGAGTTTGGAATGTGAAGTTAATTATCCATGGATGGAGGATGAAGAGATTCGTGAATTGTTTGACCTTTGGATGGGTTATCATGATAAGGACGATATAGCTTATGGATATTGTAAATACCATTATCAGGAGATGCTAAAGCAGCCAGTGGAAAGACTTCCGGAGAAAAATAAGGTTTGTATGTTCATCTCGAGCCCATGTAATCAAAGCCATCGACAAGAATATCTTTATGAATTCATGAAATATACGGATGTCGACTCTTATGGCACTTTTTGTAAAAACCGGGTATTGGCTGTAGATATGGGACGTGACACGTTGCTTGAAGTTATAAAAGATTATAAGTTTGTGATTGCTTTTGAAAATGCCGTCGCACTTGATTATGTGACAGAGAAGTTTTATAATCCGCTTATTGCGGGTACAGTACCTGTCTATTTCGGTGCTCCCAATATTAATTGTTTTTGTCCGGGAGAGAGTTGTTTTGTTAATGCGGCAATGTTTGAAACTCCTCGGAGGTTGGCTGAATTTATTAATCGATGTTATGTGGACCATTCGTTATATAATCATTTTTTTGAATGGAGGCAAAGACCGTTATTACGGACATTTATAGATAGGACGGAAAAAGAACGAATCAATCCGATAGTGAGATTGTGCCAAAGACTTCAACAGATAAAAGCTGATGAAAAAATGTGTATCTTTGGGAAATCATAATAAATGGAAAAGATTTCCTTGCTGGATATCGGCAATGTAGTGAGAGACATCGGTTTCTACGTTTTGAAATGTTGTATGTTAAATGAATTGATTAATTTTCTGACTATGAATCTGTGTAGAATACTCTTGTGTGTAGTTTTATTTTCTGGAGGGATACCTGCACTTTCGCAGAAAGCTGCCCGAACTGATTTTTCTGAAATGCTAAACCATATTACTTTGCAAGAAAAGATTGGTTTGGATAATTACTTTACTGGGTCATTTGCTAATATGATGGATCATGGAACATGGAACTATTATATAGATGGAAATCCCATGTATAAGTTGGATCCTACTAACAGTAGAAAGTATGTTGTTGAGCAATCAAATGATCGTGAAACTCGTTTTATGATTTATCATCCTTTTGAAGGGCTGTATTCTACGGGAGATTCTATTTCCTTTTGCGGCAGAATTAAATTAGAAGGAGAATTTGGTGCTTATTGCTCTATAACACAGGGAAGTGAAAGAGATTCTATGGAACTTAATTCCCAAGGGAATTGGAACGCGTTTAGATGTACTATTCCTTATTCTAATGATATATATCAGAAGTCTGTTGTTATATCACTGGATATCTATGGAAGTGGTAAGGGGAGTGCGGAGATTGCTGATATGAATGTTTTTATTGATGAGCTTCCCATTGATGAGGTATGTCCTTTGCCTTTGGCTAATAAAGATCATGAGTTTGATAATGGTACTCCGATTAATTTAGGAAATCTATCATATGAAGAGGTGGATAGACTTGCTTTAATTTGTAAAATTTGGGGCTTTTTAAAGTATTATCATCCTTCGATAGCTCAAGGAGATTATGATTGGAATTACCAGCTATTCCGTATTATTTTAGCTACATTACATTCTGATAATAATAATTTTTTTAATGATCTATGCCGCTTTATACCTTCTATTACCGGATTGAAGAAGGAGAGTAATGACTTGTGTAATGACTCTATTATTTCCCAAATTCAAATGCTTTGGTTGGAAGATTCCCAAAAGTTAGGAAGTAAACTTCAAAAGAAGTTATTTGCAATAAAAAAGCTGGAGCGAAGTGGATTTAATTATGCTGTTGGTCCTTTTTCTCCTCAGAACAAAGAGCGCTTAATCTGTTTTCGAAATGAAACTGATTATGACAATATTCCGGTTTCCGATGATGGTTATCGAATCTTATGCTTATTTCGTTTTTGGAATATGATGTATTATTTTCATCCTTATATGGAACAAAAAGAGGATCATTGGCTATCTATTCTGCCTCAATATATTCGTCTGTTTGCTAATGCTCGCAAATTAAATGACTTTGATAAAGCATGTGCAATGTTAGCTTGTGAATTAAAAGATACCCATACAACTTTCTATGGATTCAAGACTAATCTTTATGGGTTTGGAGAAGGAATCTATGATGATGGAATATTGCCGATTGATGTTAAATTGATTGATAATCAATTATTTGTCACTGAATTCTTAACTGCTGAAGCGGTAAATATGGGGCTTCAAATTGGTGATTGTATAACTCATGTAAATGGACGTAGTATTTCTACTATTCGTCAAGAAAAAGATCGATATCTACAATTCGCTAATGATAATGCAAATCAAATCCCTATCGTTTACACAGCATTTCATGGAGATTCTGTGACTTTAAATATTAAAAGACATGGTATTGAAAGGATTCTTTTTATAAGAAATTGGAAGCAATATGCTAGAACTGTTCTTGATGATGGAACTGCTCCTATGAAGCTGATGGAGGTTGCTGATGGGTTTTTTTATATTAATCTTTCTCAAATAACCAGTTTAGAACTAAAACAGAAATTGGATTCGATTAAAGATTCTAAAGGAATTATATTTGATATGCAGGGGTATCCTTTCGATCAAAATAGTGCAGAAGTATTGGCTGACTATCTTTACCCTAAACCAGCTTGCTTATTTTATTATACATATGCAGATCTAAAACATCCCGGTATTTTCCGTAAAAATCCAAATATGTTTTATTATGGTAAACAAAACCCTGATTATTATAAAGGTAAGGTTGTTGTGCTTGTAGGTGGTAGCACTATGAGTAAAGCAGAGCAATTGGCTTGTATAATAGGAGCGTCTCCAAAGGGGCGTGTGATTGGTAAAGGAATGATGACAGGAGGTGTTTGGGGAAATACGGTTGTTGCTCCTTTTACTTCAGGTAATGCAACAAGGTATACAAATATTGGGGCTTATTATTTGGACGGATATTGTACTTATCCAAATGGAGTAAAAATCGATCAAGTGATTCCTTTTTCTGTAAAAGAGGGAAAAGATGCAGGTTTAGGAGAACTTATTGAATATGCTTTGAGCTATATAGACGCGAATTAGTTTTCTTGGATAGTCTTTGAAATAGATATTTCAAAAAATAAATAATCTGAGATGTAATTAGAGTGACTTTTTTTACTATATTTGTTATTCTGTTTTTTTGATTGAAATAAAAGTTGGACTTTTGCTGTTTTAAAGGGAACATAGAAAGTAATCCTAAATAAAATTTCAAATGTCTTGTCATTGTTTTTGTTAAGATATGATGAAGCTAAGTTCTTTTCCTCATTACCTCCAGTTGGACGCTATGGATTGCGGCCCTTCCTGCCTTCGCATGGTTGCGAAGTACTATGGTAAGACTTACTCCCTGCAAACCCTCCGTGCACGTTCTTTTATTACCCGTGAAGGAGTTTCCATGTTGGGCATCAGTGATGCGGCGGAATCCATCGGTTTCCGTACTTCGGGGGTCCGTATCTCTTTGGAGCAACTGAAAGAGGACGTACCGTTGCCTTGCATCCTGCATTGGAACCAGAACCACTTTGTGGTCTGTTATGATATAAAGAAGAAGCGCAGTGGCTACCGTTTCTATATCGCTGATCCGGCACGTCAGTTGATTTCGTACAGTGAGGAAGAATTTAAAAAGTGTTGGTTGTCTACCAAGGTGAATGGAGAAGAGAAAGGAGCTGCACTTGCTCTTGAACCGGGCCCGGAATTCCAAGGGAAGGGGGACGAGGAAGAGTCCGGCAGTCGCAGTCTTCGTTTCTTTCTTAAATATTTGTCTCCTTATCGTAAACAACTGATTCAACTGGTTCTGGGAATGCTGACAGCGAGCTTGCTGCAACTTATCTTCCCATTTCTGACACAGTCGTTGGTGGATGTGGGTATCCGTGACGGTAACCTGAACTTTATCACTCTGATCCTGATTGCACAGCTGGTGATCTCCGTTTCGCAACTTTCGGTCGAGTTTATCCGTAGCTGGATCATGCTTCACATGAACACACGTATCAACATCTCGCTGATCTCTGACTTCCTGGCAAAGTTGATGAAACTACCGCTCCATTATTTCGATACGAAGATGATCGGTGACATTATGCAGCGTATCGGTGACCACGGACGCATCGAGAGCTTTCTGACAGGCTCGTCCATCAGTACGCTTTTCTCTTTCGTAAACTTCTTTATTTTTGCTTTTGTATTGGCTTATTATAATCTGGGTATTCTTGCCATCTTTCTGGTAGGCAATTCACTCTATATCTGCTGGATTCTTGTGTTCATGAAGTACCGGCGCGAACTGGATATCCGGCGTTTTGCCCAGGCGGCGGGCGAACAGAGCAGTTTGATTCAGTTGGTGACTGCCATGCAGGAAATCAAGCTGAACAACTGCGAGAAGCAAAAGCGCTGGCAGTGGGAGCGCATTCAGGTGAAGCTTTTCAAGATCAGCGTGAAGGGATTGGCATTGGGGCAGGTTCAGCAAGTGGGTTCTGTGTTTTTTAATCAGACAACGAATATCGTAATTTCCTTTATTGCTGCCAAATCGGTTGTGGAAGGGGATATGACTCTGGGTATGATGATGTCTTTGACGTATATCATCGGTCAGCTGAGTGGCCCCATCGGCTCTTTTATCGGCTTTGCCCAACAACTTCAGGATGCAAAGATCAGTCTGGAACGCTTGAACGAGATTCACGGTCAGAAAGATGAAGAACAGGATATCACTTCAAAACTGACGGTTCTTCCGGATCGGCGTGATATTCGTATTGAAAATCTGTCGTTTAGCTATGACGGGGCGGACCGTGACTATGTGCTGAAGGATGTGAATCTGGATATACCCGAACATAAAGTGACAGCGATCGTGGGGGCGAGTGGTAGTGGTAAGACTACACTGATTAAGTTGATGCTCGGTTTTTATACTCCGAATAAGGGGGATATCAAAATAGGTGAGACTCCTCTGGATGTGGTGAATCCGCATCTCTGGCGTGCGAAGAGTGGTTCGGTGATGCAGGATGGCTTTATTTTCTCTGATACGATTGCGAACAACATTGCTGTTGGTGAGGAGCAGGTGGATGTGGAACGTTTGCGCCATGCTGTGACGGTTGCCAATATCCGTGATTTTATCGATTCTCTTCCTTTGGGCTATAATACGAAGATCGGAATGGAGGGGAACGGCATCAGTCAGGGACAGCGACAGCGCCTGCTGATAGCCCGTGCGGTTTATAAGAATCCGGAGTTCCTGTTTTTCGATGAGGCGACGAATGCACTGGATGCCAATAACGAGCGTGAGATTATGGAACACCTCCATACATTCTATCGGGGTAAGACGGTTGTAGTGGTAGCACATCGTTTGAGTACGGTTCGTGATGCGGATAAGATCGTGGTGCTGGATAAAGGTGCTGTGGCTGAAGAGGGCACTCACCGGGAACTGACGGAGAAGAAAGGATTGTATTATCAGTTGGTGAAGAATCAGCTGGAGTTAGGAAGTTAGGTATGGAAAAGGAGCACACACATAAAGAAATCGAGCTTCGCAGTGAAGAGGTACAGGAGGTGATGAACCGTGTTCCGGCGTGGATTCTGCGTAGTGGCATTACGGTATTGTTTATCATCGTAGTGGTGTTGGTGGCAGGCAGCTATTGGTTTAAATATCCGGATGTGATAACTGCAGAGGTGACGATGAGTACACAGGAGCCTCCATCTTATGTAATGGCACGTTCGGCCGGTAGATTGGCGGACCTGTATGTACAGAACGGCCAGGAGGTGAAGCCGGATATGAATTTGGGTGTAATAGAGAATACGGCTCGTGCGGTGGATGTGTTTTCTTTGAAGGGGAAGATGCAGAAGTGGAAGCAGGAAGGATATACACCGGAATCGGGGAAAAACCTTTTTCTGCTTTCGGAGACCGACCGCTGGCGGCTGGGTGAGATACAGTCGGCTTATGCAGGATTTGTGAGTACCCTCTCCGAGGTGGTTCGTATGAAGGAGTTGGGATATTATGCAAAGAAGTTGCAGTCACAGAAAGAATTGCTGGCTACACAGAAGAAATATTATGATCAGGTTCGGAGGCAATATTTTCTGATAGAGAAAGAATATGCTTTAGCTCATGCCTCATATGCGAGAGATTCGATTCTTTATCATCGTAAGGCGATGATTATTACGGAGTTTGAACAGTCCGGCAGTCGCTATCTGCAGAGTCTTCAGTCAAAGGAATCGGCCCGTATGCAGTTGACTCAGGTAGATATGCAGATAGAGCAATCGGAAGAGGCATTGCTTGATCTGGAAAAACAGGCGTTTGAAGAGCAGCAGACGCAGGAGGTAAATCTGAGAAATGCTACGGATCAGTTGTTGGGACAGCTTGCGGCGTGGGAACAACATTACCTGCTTCGAAGTCCGGTCGGAGGAAAAGTTACTTTTCTGAATGTGTGGAGCGTGAATCAGTATGTGGAGTCGGGGGCTACCGTTTTTGTGGTTGCCCCGAAAGAGGAATCTTTGCCTGTAGGGACGGCATTGCTGCCTTTACAGGGATCGGGTAAAGTAAAGGCCGGACAGCGTGTGAATTTGCGTCTGAATAATTATCCGGACCAGGAGTTTGGTTATGTAAGGGGGGAGGTGAGAAGTGTTTCGCCTCTGCCGACGGCGGAAGGCATGTATGTGGTCGATATTGCTTTGCCGGATGGGTTGACAACCAACTATGGAAAGATGCTGCCGTTGACTCGTGAGATGAAGGGAAGTGCGGAAATTATCACGGACGATCTTCGGCTGCTGGAAAGATTGATTATGCCGCTACGAAAAATTTTCATGGAACAAAAATAGGTCAAAGTAGCTTTGGAGCTATATATAATAAGGTGTATCTCCGGATCTTTGTAGAAAATGCTTCGGAAATTTTCATTTATCCAAAACCTTTTAGTTTCGTTGGTGTTATTTAAATAGTTTCAATAATAAATAGGAAGATTTGTAATAACCACTTTAACTATTAAGGTATATGAAAAAGATTCTAATGCTGCTGGCTTTAGCCGGCGTTACATCTGTTGCTTCAGCGCAACAAACTACGATTACGGGATACGAAGTTATCCAGGTACAAGACAAATATCAAGTGATCACTAACTCCTTCTGGGATAACTGGTTCTTTTCTATCGGTGGCGGTGCCGAAGCCATGTTTGGTGACAACGACCATGCCGGAAAGTTCAGAGACCGTATCAGTCCGACATTGAATGTGGCTGTCGGTAAATGGTTTACTCCCGGGTTGGGATTGCGATTGCAGTACAGTGGCTTGCAGGGGCGCGGCTTTGCCCATTCGGAAACAGCCGATTTTGTGAAGAGTGGTAAACTGGCCAATGGGTATTATAAACAGAAATTCAACTATATGAATCTTCACGGTGACGTGATGTTCAATTTGAATGCTCTGTTTGGCGGATACAACTCTCACCGTGTATATGAAATTATCCCTTATTTGGGAGCCGGTTTTACTCATTCATACTCTAAACCTCATCGTGAGGCATTTGCTATGAACGCAGGTATTATCAACCGTTTCCGCGTATCGAGTGCGGTAGATATCAATATCGAAATCGGTGGTATGCTGGCTGAAGATAAGTTTGACGGAGAAATTGGTGGAAAACATGGGTATGATGGCGTTGCCAGCCTGACTGCAGGTCTGACTTACCGCTTCCCGGCCCGGGGATTTGCCCGTCCGATGCCACAGATTATCTCTGAAATAGAATTGGCCAATATGCGTCGCCAGATGAATGAAATGGCTGCTGCCAACCAGTCACTGCAACAGCAGTTGGTTGATGCACAGAACCAGCCGGTGGCAGAAGTTGCCGAACAAGTAGTTGTAACGGATGCTAATATTGCTCCGCGTACTGTATTCTTCACAATCGGTTCTTCTGAACTGTCTCCGCGTGAAGAGATGAACTTGTCTTATCTGGCTGCTAAGATGAAAGAATTCCCGGATACACAATATACCGTATACGGATATGCTGACTCGGCAACCGGTACTCCTGCATTCAATAAGGAGTTGAGCCAGAAACGTGCTCAGGCTGTTGTTAATGCATTGGTTAAGAAATACGGAGTAGATTCCAGCCGCTTGAAAGTTGATGCCGGAGGTGGTGTGGATAAATTCGGTAAACCTATTTACCTAAACCGCGTTGTATTAGTAGAGTCTGCTAAATAAATTCAGACTCAACCTTCTTTAAAAGAAAGCGCCCTGTTGCCGGACTGGTAACAGGGCGTTTCTTTTTTTATTTATTGAATCGCTTTACTTGTTCGTTAATCAGTTCGGCATCATCGAAATAGGTTATCTTCATGGCCTTACGAACATCGGATAACGTATCGGCAGCGGCAGCTCTTGCCACTTCACAGCCTTTTCTCAACATTTCGTAGATGGCAGGAATGTCTTTCTCAAATTCTTTCCGGCGATTACGGATAGGTTCCAGTTCTTCTTGCATAATAGCGTTGAGGAAGCGTTTCACCTTTACATCTCCCAAGCCGCCGCGTTGATAGTGAGCTTTCAGTTCATCGAGGCTCGGATAGTCGGGCAGATAACGTTCGAAATGTTCGGGACGGCAGAAGGCATCCAAATATGTAAATACGGTATTACCTTCGATTTTGCCCGGGTCTTGCACCCGTAAGTGATCGGGGTCGGTGAACATGCTCATTACTTTCTTCTGTACCTCGTCCGCTTCTTCGGAAAGGTAAATGCAGTTGCCTAACGATTTACTCATTTTGGCTTTTCCATCGGTACCCGGCAGGCGCAGGCAGGCTGCGTTGTCCGGTAGAAGGATTTCCGGCTCGACTAATGTTTCTCCGTAGATATAATTGAAACGGCGGACAATTTCTCTGGCCTGCTCGATCATGGGCTCCTGATCTTCACCTACCGGTACTGTAGTGGCACGGAAGGCAGTGATATCGGCAGCTTGGCTGATGGGATAAGTGAAGAAACCTACAGGAATGCTGGTTTCGAAGTTGCGCATCTGTATTTCCGTCTTCACGGTAGGGTTACGTTGCAGGCGTGATACGGTGACGAGATCCATATAATAGAATGTCAATTCGCACAGTTCCGGAATCTGGGACTGGATGAAGATTGTCGACTTTTCCGGATCGAGTCCGCAAGCCAGATAATCGAGGGCTACTTCAATTACGTTTTGGCGTACTTTTTCAGGGTTATCGATGTTATCGGTCAATGCCTGCGCATCGGCGATGAAGATGAAAGTTTTGTCAAACAAGCCGGAATTCTGTAGTTCGACTCTTCGTTTCAGTGAACCTACGTAGTGTCCGATATGGAGTTTTCCGGTAGGACGGTCACCTGTCAATATGATTTTTTCTTTTCCCATTATTTTTATTTTTAATCGAAGGACAAAGATAGTCAGAATCAGCTGAAGTAACAAATAAAACGAATATTCTTACCAGATTCCTTTGTAATTATAGAAATAAGTCGTTACTTTGCACAAACTTTGAAATAGCAATGAATCAACAGGAAATCAGAAGCAAGTATTATCTCCGTTCGAGTGTATTTCACCCGGAATCAGCCTACTTCTTCTCTTTTCTCCAAAAACGATATTTAGTTCTTTGGTAATGCGTTAGTCCTTTATTGAGGGTAACGCATTTTTTTTGTGCGGATACGTAGAAATAACAACTTATAATGACAATAAAAGAAATGGAAAAGGAAATGAAAAAAGTCCTTGTTTTGGGTTCAGGCGCACTCAAAATCGGACAAGCCGGAGAGTTTGATTATTCCGGTTCACAGGCACTGAAGGCCTTGAAAGAAGAAGGCATCAATTCGGTATTGGTCAATCCGAACATCGCAACCATTCAGACTTCCGAGGGAATTGCTGATAAGGTGTATTTCCTTCCCGTGACTACTTATTTTGTAGAGGAGATTATTAAGAAAGAACGTCCTGACGGCATTCTTCTCGCATTTGGCGGACAGACTGCCTTAAACTGCGGTGCAGAGCTTTATACACAAGGTGTTCTGGATAAATATGGTGTGAAAGTATTGGGTACTTCGGTTGAGGCTATCATGTATACGGAAGACCGTGACCTGTTTGTGAAGAAGCTCAACGAGATTGATATGAAAACTCCGGTCAGCCAGGCTGTAGAAAGCATGGAAGATGCTATTGCTGCTGCACGTCGCATTGGTTATCCGGTGATGGTTCGTTCGGCTTACGCGCTGGGAGGACTCGGAAGTGGTATTTGTGCCAATGAAGAGGAATTCCTCAAATTGGCTGAGAGCTCATTTGCTTTCTCTAAACAGATTCTGGTGGAAGAGTCGTTGAAAGGATGGAAAGAAATTGAGTTTGAGGTGATCCGTGATGCGAATGACCACTGTTTTACGGTAGCAAGCATGGAAAACTTTGACCCGCTGGGTATTCATACCGGCGAATCGATCGTGGTAGCTCCGACTTGCTCATTGGACGACAAGGAACTGAAAATGTTGCAGGAACTTTCAACTAAATGTATCCGCCATCTGGGTATTGTAGGTGAATGTAACATTCAGTATGCATTCAATTCGGATACGGATGATTATCGTGTGATTGAGGTGAATGCACGTCTGAGCCGTTCTTCGGCTTTGGCCTCGAAGGCAACCGGCTATCCGCTGGCATTTGTGGCCGCTAAGGTGGCATTAGGCTACACACTCGATCAGATAGGTGAGATGGGCACTCCCAACTCGGCATATGTGGCTCCGCAACTTGATTACTATATTTGTAAAATTCCTCGTTGGGACTTGACTAAATTTGCCGGTGTATCTCGTGAGATCGGTTCAAGCATGAAATCGGTTGGTGAAATCATGTCGATAGGCCGTTCGTTTGAAGAGATTATCCAGAAAGGTCTTCGCATGATCGGTCAAGGTATGCATGGGTTTGTCGGTAACGACGATGTGCATTTTGAGGATCTGGATAAGGAGCTTTCTCACCCGACGGATTTACGTGTTTTTGCTCTGGCTCAGGCCATGGAAGATGGCTATACGATAGAGCGTATCCATGAATTGACAAAGATTGACCCGTGGTTCTTGGGCAAACTGAAAAATATCGTTGACTATAAAGCGAAGTTGTCTGCTTATGATAAGGTAGAGGATATTCCTGCAGACGTATTGAGGGAGGCCAAAGTGCTGGGCTTCTCTGACTTCCAGATTGCGCGCTTTGTGTTGAATCCGGCAGGAAATATGGAGAAAGAGAACCTGATGGTACGTGCCCGTCGTAAAGAACTGGGTATCCTTCCGGCCGTGAAACGCATCAATACCATTGCTTCCGAACATCCGGAACTGACAAACTACCTTTATATGACTTATGCGGTTCAGGGTTATGATGTGAACTATTATAAAAATGAAAAGTCAGTAGTTGTGTTAGGATCGGGTGCTTATCGCATTGGTAGCTCGGTTGAGTTCGACTGGTGTTCGGTAAATGCTGTGCAGACTGCCCGCAAACTGGGATATAAATCGATTATGATCAATTATAATCCCGAAACGGTGTCTACTGATTATGATATGTGTGATCGTCTGTACTTCGACGAACTTTCGTTCGAACGTGTGCTCGACGTGATCGATCTGGAACAACCTCGCGGTGTGATTGTATCCGTAGGTGGACAGATTCCGAATAACCTTGCCATGAAACTGTATCGTCAGTCTGTTCCGGTATTGGGTACTTCTCCTGTTTCTATCGACCGGGCAGAAAACCGTAATAAGTTCTCTGCAATGCTTGATCAGTTGGGTATCGACCAGCCGGCATGGCAGGAGCTGACCAGTCTGGAAGATGTGAAAGGTTTTGTAGAGAAAGTGGGTTATCCGGTACTGGTTCGTCCGTCTTATGTACTTTCGGGAGCTGCGATGAATGTTTGCTATGATGACGAGGAGTTGGAGAACTTCCTGAAGATGGCTGCTGAGGTATCGAAAGAGTATCCGGTAGTTGTTTCTCAGTTCCTTGAAAATACCAAGGAAATTGAATTCGACGCAGTGGCACAGAATGGAGAAGTGGTAGAATATGCTATCTCAGAACATATCGAGTTTGCCGGAGTGCACTCGGGTGATGCTACGCTGGTATTCCCGGCACAGAAAATCTATTTTGCAACAGCGCGCCGCATTAAGAAAATCAGCCGCCAGATTGCGAAAGAGCTTAATATTTCGGGACCGTTCAATATTCAATTCCTGGCTCGCAACAACGAAGTTAAAGTTATCGAATGTAACTTACGTGCTTCACGTAGTTTCCCGTTCGTTTCTAAGGTGTTGAAACGCAACTTTATTGAGACTGCTACCCGCATTATGCTCGACGCTCCATACAACCGTCCCGATAAGTCGGCATTTGATATCGACTGGATTGGAGTGAAAGCTTCTCAATTCTCTTTCTCACGTTTGCACAAAGCCGATCCGGTTTTAGGTGTAGATATGTCGTCTACCGGTGAGGTGGGCTGCATTGGTGACGACTTTTCTGAAGCACTGCTGAATGCAATGATTGCTACTGGCTTTAAAATTCCTGAAAAGGGAGTGATGTTCTCTTCAGGTGCAATGAAGTCGAAAGTCGATTTGCTGGAAGCAAGCCGCATGTTGTTCAACCAGGGATATAAGATTTATGCAACAGCCGGAACTGCTGCTTTTCTGAATGCACATGGTGTAGATACTACTCCGGTTTACTGGCCGGATGAAAAACCGGGGGCCGAGAACAATGTGATGAAGATGATTGCCGACCATAAGTTCGACTTGATTGTGAATATTCCCAAGAATCATTCGAAACGTGAGCTGACAAATGGTTATCGTATCCGTCGTGGCGCGATCGATCATAATATCCCATTGATAACCAACGCGCGTCTGGCGAGTGCATTTATCGAAGCATTCTGTGATTTGAAGCTTGAAGATATTCAGATAAAGAGCTGGCAGGAATATAAATAGTACTGTCCGTAGCGATAAATAATAAGGGAGAGGGGGGAAACTTGGAAACAGTTTCTCCCCTTTTTATAGTGACCTGTTGTCTTTTTCTCGTCTTTTTCTTCTGCCTGTCTTATAATTAACTTATATTTGTAATCTACTTAATATTTGGTATCAGAAGAATGTTCGTCCTTTTTTAATTTACATAATTCAGATTTTAATATGTTTGGAAAGAAAAAGAATGAAGATTATTCTGTAAAGACTGTGAAAGTCGGTATTGATAAACTGACTACAATAGCATTGGGAACAATGGTGAAAGGAGCAATCACGGTAGAAGGGGATTTGCGTTTAGATGGAATAATAGAAGGAAATGTTTCCTGTAAAGGGAAAGTAGTGATTGGTCCTCAGGGAAGAATCAAAGGAAATGTGACGTGTACCGGTGCTGTGTTACACGGGATGTTACAGGGAGATATTCAGGTGGCAGAAGATTTGGTTATGAAATCGGGATGTACAATGAATGGCGATGTTTATACATGTAAACTTGAAATAGAATCGAAAGCCAGATTTAACGGTACTTGTAATACTACTGAGAAAAATACACTTGTGACAAGTCAGGTTGCGAAGCCTGAGACTGTGAATACTGAGAAATGATTGAAACGGCTTCTTGAGAAGAACCGGTTTTGTCTATTCCAATTGTGGTTAAAAGTTTTTCGAAGGCTGCAAAGTTATCTAAAAAAAAGAGATAATTATGCAGTTGGTTTGTTATGGCACTACGCTTTTTGCAATTTGTTGAAATATCAGTCTGATATATGAAATGGATAAGCAAAAGCTTGCAATAATCTAATTTGTAATCTTAACAGACTTAAAATGAAAAAAGAACTTTTGACTCGATTTATGGAGAAGCGAATAGTCGAACTGAAAAAAGAGCAACGTAATGGTACTGCCCATGTATATCAGAGCACTTTAAATCGACTGAAAAAATTTATGAATGGACGTGAAATCACCTTTAGCCAACTGACTCCCGAATGGTTAGCTTTGTTTGAACAGAAACTGCTGGCTGATCAACTTAAATGGAACACTATTTCTACTTACATGCGTATGCTGAGATCTGTGTATAATCAGGCGTTGGAGCGGGGAGTGGCAACTTATGTGCCACGTCTTTTCAATAAAGTGCATACCGGAATTGACTGTCCTGTAAAAAGGGCTGTTTCGCCGGAGGTGATATGTAAACTGATGACGGACCAGAAACCATTGCCGGAAAAATTAGCTTTCAGCCGGGATTTGTTTGTTCTTTTGTTTCTGCTTCGCGGGATGCCGTTTGTAGATCTTGCTTTTTTGCGCAGATGCGATTTACAGGGAAATGTAATTACGTATCACCGGCGCAAAACCAGTCGTAAACTGACTGTGGTGGTGGGCAAAGAGGCAATGGAAATTATACGGAGGTATATGTATGCGATTCCGGATTCACCTTATCTTTTTCCTATTATCCAAAATCCCGGTGAGAATGAATATGGGCAATATACCCGTATGTTGCGTCTTCTGAACCATCGCCTGACACAGGTGGCAAATACCTTGGGAATCAGGGAACGGCTAAGTACTTATGTGGCACGTCATACCTGGGCGACTACGGCACTCCGGCAGAATTATAATTCAAGTTTGATTTGTAATGCTATGGGGCATTCTTCGGTGAAAGTGACTGAGACTTATTTTCAACCTTACAGGGATGATGAGGTAAACCGGATGAATCGTTCTCTTATTACATATATTTTATCGAAGAAGAAAAGAGGAATAGATAAAAACATTAGAAGCTAATCAGTTGATTATTAATTGAAATATTATCCGTTACTTCGTAGGTAACGGAAGGTGATATCGGCGGCAAATTTAAATATATTTTTTGAAATACGCATAATAAAACAATTATTTTTGCAATAGATATTAAATAACTGAACATTTTTATTGGGTTGTTCTTCGAAAAAGACAACAAAAGATTCTTCCATTTTTCAGGTTGAAAGATGGGAAAGGATTTTATTGTCTTTTTTGAGACCGTAAAGATTCATTTTAGTAAAAACAACTCCTTGAAAGACGCCTCTTTGTCTTGGAATTTGTGTAGACCCGTTACCTACGAAGTAACGGGCAGATCGATTGAGATAAGAAACCAACATTCTGTCTGAATCAAATATTAAGTAGAAACTAAAGTGAATTATTTATGAAAAAGAAATCTGTGTTTTTATGGTCTTTGCTCGCTGCAATGGCCATGAGTGCTTGTTCAGAGCACAATGAACTTCCTTCAGGAGAAGTTCCTGGTGGGAACTCGAAGGCTAACTTTATAGTTAAGTTGAACTTTGAAGGAACAAGTATGGAGCAAGGAGGTAAGACGAGAGCTGCGCAATCTACTGCAGTGCCGGAAACGTCGTGGAGTAAAATCCGTCAGGTGCAGATTTTGCTGTATGACGCAAGCAATATCGTGCGGTTTTCAGATGTAGTTAATCCAACAGACGGGAATACTACTTTTACTTATACAGATGTGCCTGCTGGTACATATACGATGGTTGCTATAGCAAATGCGAAAAGTTCAGCGGATGCTATCAATACCTATTTGGATGGAGGTACGACTCCTGTAGAGTGGGGAATGTGGAATGTACGTCAGAAACAGGTGCAGAACATGGTTATGAAATATAAGCCAGGTGCATTCCCTGCTTTTTGTGCTACTGCCTTGGCTGGCAATACAGCCTATACGGAACCTGCCGAGATTTTTATGGGAGCTGTTCCGGGTGTAGTCATTTCTTCGGATGCTACTGCAACTCCATCTCCGATTGCTTTGAAACGTGAAGTCTCTTTAATGCGTGTCCGTCTGAACGTAAAGGATAAAGAAGGAAATACGAATAATGAGAATACCGCCAAAGGGGTTGACTTTACACAAGACGCTTCTATTATGATTTATCGCTTGCCGGATTATCTGAAAGTGATGGCAGGGAATGACGGAGGAGTAAGTGCTACCTCGACTGCTACTAATATATTGTCTATTTCAGATGGTGAAGTCTTTAAAACGGCTGAGCCCGGATCCGGTTATAACCCTGGAGGAACGATTTTAAACGGAAACTTTACGATGTGGAGAGATGTGGTTGTATTCCCCAATAATGGTGGACGCGTTAATGATTCTGCAACTACCGGTACGGCTGACAGACAGCGTCAGTATTTTATAGTGGTATCAGGACGTGGTAAAGCCGGACATATTTTGGGAGATGGTACTGCACTTCCCAGTGATGCTACCGTTTATTGGTCTGGAGTGGTTAAAGAGAATTTTGTACCGAATGTGATTCGTGAAGTAAACCTGACTTTACGTACCGGCGGAAGTACGACTGTACCTGTAACTCCTACGGAATATGGTGGCCTGACAATTACTGTAGGAGCTCCTACACCTTGGGATAGCAATATTGTAAATTCAGATATTATAATGTAAAAACTTTCTTTTTACTCCCCTTGGAATCATGGTCCGGGAGCAGGAAGCAAGAAGGTGTGTTTGCTGCTCCTGAGGGCCTCGGGGGAGGATAATGAAATAAACTATAGAACATGAGAAAAAACAGACTTCTCATAGTATTATTTACTGGTGTAGCAGTCTTACTTTCGCTTGCGTCGTGTACATATGATTATTTTGAAGATGAAACGAATTATCAGGTTTTTGTACCCGAGGTTCTGAACAAGACTGTCAGTGATTGTCGAGTGCTGGTCTATGACGATGCCGGAACATTGGTCGGCGCACGTTATGCAACCTCTCCATGGGATAAAGATCCGCGCATGGAGGCGGGCTTGTTTAGTTTTAGGTTAACTCCCGGCGAATATAAAGTATACTGTTATACCAATACGGACAGTCTTACGTTTGTGGACGGGCAACATCTGGATGCTTCTGCTTTTATTCTGAAAAGCAGTTCTACCGGACCGAACAGATATGTACAGCCTTCGGATATATTATTCCAGAAGTTCGTACCCGCAATTGTACATCCGGGCATTTTACAGACCGATACCACAGCATTGGAACGCTATACCGGACGTATAACGGTTCGGTTTAAGAAATTTCCCGGTGATGTATCGCATATAAAGAAGGTACAATTGCTTGCGGAAGGAGCACCTGTGATGCAATACCTCAAAAATGATACTCTGACCGGCCGATTGACTCCCGAGGATAAAATGTTTCATTTCGGAACATTACCCGTACAGGAGAAAGCCGATGTATTAGAGGTAGATCATCGTTTTATTCCTTCTGTGGAGAATGAACCGATGAGGTTGAATTATACATTTCTCGATGAAAATGGAGCAGTTGTCAACCATTTGCCCGTGGAAGTTACGGAAAGGGAGACAGGATTGCCGTTACGGTTATTGCATGGTAAACGTATAATTATTGAAATCGAATCTTATACCGTTATTAAGATATCGGTTGTAGGATGGAACGAAGATATCGAGAGTGGAGATACGGACATGGAATGATACATATATACATATAAAAGAGAATTAGAATGAAATCAGTTATACGACATATTTTGAGTGTCGCCGTTTTATTTTGCTTAATCAGCGGAGTACAGGCACAAAGTGTCAAAGTGAATATTCCTTTTTGGCTGACCGGTTCGCCTAACGTTGGCTTTGAGTATACATTGACGAGACAACTCACGGTGAACGGTGAAGTGCTATGGATGCCGTATTTATTCAAGAAACATGAAGAAGTGTTTCGGGCACTCCAGAGCAGTGTTGAATTGCGCTATTATGTGAATCCGCGTAACTTCTATACTAATGATTCGTGGGATGGATTTTACATAGGTCCTTATGCCATGTACGGTAACTTTAATATTGGTTTGTTGAAGCATAATGATCCGTTACAGAGTTATCGTCGTAAAGGCTGGGGAGTGTCAGGTGGTATCTCAACCGGATATAAATTTGCTTTCAACTCTCGTTGGGGGCTGGATCTGAATATTGGGCTGGGATATGCGCACCTCCAATATAATAAATATTATTTGGGCGGAGAGTATGTAAATTTCCCTTTGGAACGTAAGAAAACCAAGAGATGGATTGGTCCGACTAAGTTTGGTGTAAATCTTACTTATAATATATTCCGCTAATGTTACTGATAAAAAGTTGCTGAAATGAGAAAGAAGAAGATACAGATTCTCCTGTCGGCTGCCGCATTCCTTTTTTTAATGGGAGGAACTATGCCTTCCGTTGCGCAGGAGCGGAAGATAGGGCGGATAGAACGGCGGGCAGACCGTAATTTTATCAGGCAGAAATTTGATAAAGCGATGGCCCAGTACGAAACGGCTATCAGGCGTGAAAAAGATGAGGACAGTCAGGCTGCGCTTCATCTCAAAACAGCACGTTTGTATTTCATGGTGAGGGAATACGGTCGCGCCTCAGAACATTATGATAAAGCAATGGGGTTGCGTCCGGATCTGCTCGGGGTAGATGATGTCTGTGACTATATAGATGCCTTGCGCTTTCAGGGACAGGCCCGCAAAGCAGAAGCTATCTGCCTGGATAATGCCTATAAGGATATATATAGTCGCTATCAGCGTTATCAGAATACGTTAGAGGCACTTGCCATGCGCCATTCGGTTCAGGAAGACCCCGGATTTTCGGCAAAACGTTTATCACTGAATACACCGAATGCTGAATTTTGGGTTGGAAACTATGGTGAGCAGCCGTTTTATGCCATTAGCTACAGTAAATTCAATGATCCGGGAAAGTTGTTCTTTCATCGTACTCACTATTATGCACTTGACGAAACCGGTGAACCCGGTGCCGAGGCTCAGAAACCTCCGAGATATTATGGATATTTCCGGAAGATACCTGCTGACTTGCAGAATGGTCCGGTGACCTTTTCGCCGGATATGAAGTCAATGGTAGCTACAGTCATTGAGTACGATAAAGAGAAGACAACAGTGGAGATGGCAGACCGGAAACTACGCCCTTTCCGTACAAAGTTGTTCTATTCTGTGCTAAAGAATAAAAAGAAACGGTTTACGAAGTATGTTCCGGCTTTTCCACAGGAGGAGATGTCTTCGTATGCCCATCCTTACTTATTCAATGAAGGTAAATCATTATTGTTTACTTCCGACATGCCGGGAGGATACGGAGGGTTCGACTTGTATGTTGTTCATTGGGACGACGAGGCACGGACATGGGGAACCCCTGTAAATCTGGGACCGGATGTCAACACGGAAGGTGATGAGATCTTTCCTGTAATCTATAAAGGACGTCTCATCTTTTCGTCTAACGGGTTGCCGGGATTCGGTGGTTATGACCTGTTCAGTGCTTATTATGATAAGGATGGGGTAGTGCCGGGCAGTATCAGTCATTTTCCTCATCCGGTAAATTCCGTCTTCAACGATTATTATATGTGTCCGCTCGATTTGCGAACAGCTTATTTCGTATCCGATCGTGAGATGGCTTCGAGAGATGATATTTATTACCTCTGTACGGTAGAAGATTTAGGTACTCAGCAGGGGATGCCCTTTTACGGGATGAGTGAGGAGAATGCGATTTTGGGTGGCGCTTTGTTGTTGAACGGAGCTACGGAAACAGTTTCTCCGGAGTCTGTTGCATTGAAGCAATATGCACCTGAAGGTTTGCTGATGACTCTTTATTTTGATTTCGATTCGGATGAACTGACCGATGAATCTGTACGGAGGCTTGAGCAGTTTATCAATGAAATGGGTACCTACCAGTTTTCGGAACTGAGGTTCGATGGTTTTGCCGATGAGATAGGAAGTGACAGTTATAACTATTCATTGTCAGAACGAAGGGCAGAGAGTGTTGTAGAGTTCCTGCGCAATCATGGTTTAAATGTACGTTTCGGTATACAGGCCCATGGTAGGATAAAACTTTCTCCGGAAGAGGTGAAAGAGGAAATTGAGTATCATCGCTGGCCGGAGGGAGGTATCGACTGGATACAAGTGAACCGTCGGGCAAGGCGTGTCGAAATATATAATAAGAGGTAGAAATATAAAAAAGTAAACGATATATGAAGAAGACAAGAATTCATAGAGTGTGGATACTGTTCCTGCTGAGCGTCATAGCCTGTCTGCAGGTGAGAGCCCAATATATGCCGGTGGTTTTCGATAAGAAATATGGCGATAAGAACCAGATACAACTGGTATGCCCGTTGGCCGGTGACGAAGTGGCTATGGTAGGCAAAGAGGGACAGAAGTACAATCTGACCTGGATAGGAAGAGAAGGTGAGGTACTCTTTTCGTTACCGTTGGCCGGGTTTACTGCTGTTAATGAGCTGACAGAGTTGGAGGACAATCGTATCCTGCTTGTCGGACAATCTGCTGTGATGAATACAAAAGGCAGAAAGGATAATGTGACGCTGAGCGGACGAGCGGTCATATTAGACCGTAGTGGTCATATTGTTACCAATATTTATGCGGGAGGACAAGGAAGCGAGCTTCTGAAAGGTGCCCTGCTACGAAGCGGATCATTGATACTTTCCGGTATGGAGCCGAAAGGAGGAAGCGGTCGGCAAGGTATTCTCTTGAAAGTAGATAAATCGGGTAGAGTGATTTATCAGTATAAGAACACCGGAAGTGGCTATTGTGACCAGTTTGAGGTGTTGGGCAACACGACTGAATATATCTGTGCGGCTTTCTCCGGAGACAGAGAAAAAGAACAGACGGTGGTGGTCCGGTTAGATGATAAAGGGAAACCTTATTATGTGACTGCCATTCCGGCTAAACGATTTATAGTGACAGGCCTGAACGCCAATATCAATGACGGTTCGGTGATTGTTACCGGTAATTCATCGACAGATGGAGGTATTATTTATAAGATTCGTCCGGAAGGTGATATTGTTTTTGCTAAAACACTGATACCTGCCAACCAGGGATTGGCAATGCTCAACCATCTACGGGTGGCCCGCAATGGTAATATATTAGTAGGAGGTAGTGGTAATAAAGGATATTACGCTTTATTGCGAAATGACGGAACAGCTTTGTACTCGGGTACCTCGAACGGAAGTGTGAGAGGTGTGGGTATGAACCGGACTACCGGCGAATCAGTGGTAACCACTTATGACGTCAACGCACGCAGAGGAACATTTGTCCGTATATTGCCGACAGGAAAAGCTGAGTTTGACCGAACGATTGATGGTAACTTTGATAAGATTAAGGTGACTAACAACGGTGAAGTGTTGCTGCTGTCTTCGGATGAGGGCCGGGTTTGTATGTATTCTGCTACGGGTGAGAAAGAGTTTGACCGTTATGTGACGGATAATAAACCTACCATTTACCGTCAGGCCTTGACTGCATCATCCGGGGAGTTACTTTTTCTGGGTAGTGGTAGCCGTCTTGTCAAGCTCGGACATGGACTCTATGTCTCGGACGTGAAAATAAC
>ENA-OURJ01000136-OURJ01000136.1-human-gut-metagenome-genome-assembly--contig:-NODE-136-length-60954-cov-8.67249_pt1 | contig 60954 bp, 94 predicted proteins | sample MGYA00242096_ERZ508981 | MGnify/ENA primary metagenome ERZ508981 (study PRJEB26280, sample SAMEA2531404) | human gut metagenome | biome: human gut; feature: human-associated habitat; material: faeces... | reverse complement strand
ATCTAAATCAGAAACTGGTTTATAAAATTCAGCTAAATCATCCTTTAACTTACTTAACTGATTTGTTACATCTTCGGCAAGCTTTTCTGTCGTAACCGCCTTGCTTGCAATGTTGTCGGTTGTTATAGAGCCCGCAGTTAATTTGTCTTGTTTTTTGGCAAGTTCAGGCTTTAGACTTTCAGTAACTTCGGCAGTAAATTCAGTTTTATCTTCTGCGGTGAAATAATCAACACCTTTAACTGGGGTTTTACCGTCAGCACCGTTCTGACCCTTTTCGCCCTGTTCACCTTTAAGAGATTTTAACCAATCTTCTTCCGAGCCGATGAATCCGTGTTCCAAAGCAATCTCATACGCTGATTTAGCGTCAACAGCAGAAATAACATTACCATTAATCTTAATGCCGTCACCTGCAATAAGTTTATCTTGCTTATTTTCATACTGCTTTAATATCTGCTCATAAACAGTTGGTGTCGGGTCTGAGGGTGTCTGTCCTTCAGTATATCCTGATTCCGCAACTTTAAAACTTGCAGTAACAGCAGTATGCAGATTATCGCAAAATGCTGATACTTTAATAACTGCATTAGGTTTCAATAATTCCCATGGCACTAAACAATTATTATCAGAATCTAATAATACAGTATATGTACCTATGTTATCAGCTTTAAATATAGCCGTTATAGTATTATTCCAATCATCCGATAATAGGTTAAAATGAGCTTGCAAGTAGTTTTTGCTGTCGCTTGCAACAATCTCAGCTTTATTTACAAGTGTTATATTTTGATGTCTTAAATTAAAGTTAAGTGTCAGCATTTATATTATCCTCACTTGTATTATCTTTTTTATCATTGTCATCCCATACAATATTTACATTTAAAGAATTATCTGCAAATATCTGTTTTGCCTGTTTTGTTTTGATTTCAGGGTCAATAATTCTTTTAGCAAGCTCCTGAGCCGCCCTTGTACGCTCTGCAAGAGGTGCATCAAGCTGAAATTGGTCTTTTATATTTCCCCTCATTACATCTGAAAAATAAGATAATATTTCTGTTGCATTTGCTATTGTTTTTTCTCTCATTAGATTTATCCTGTAATTTATTTCTTCGTCTATATAAGGTTTATTTAAGAGTTCGTTTGCATATGTTTTTGGGGCTTTATTTTTATAGCCTGCCTTTTCAACTGCACTTACAAGCGGTTCACCTTCAAGATATAAAGTTATGAATTTTTCTTCTCTCAATGTGAGTGGATGACCTGTATATGTAGTCACTCCTTTTCGCTTTTTATAGCTATCACGCTTTGAGCCTTTAATCATTCGTATAATCTCCTTTCAATTAAAATTATACATTTTGTATATTTATATTATACTATATGTTTTAAAATATTACAAGTGTTTTTGCACATAAAAAAACACCCACTACAAAATAAATTGCAGTAGGTGTAAAAGGTGGGCTTATTTATACAGTTATATTATAATCCTGTATAAACTCTAATAATATGCAATAACATACACTATTTTTATTATATAGGTCAGTATTGTGCATAGGTGTATAATCATCTGATTTTAAGCAATCTAAAAACTGCTTAAATGTATCTTTATTAAGATATCTAACATCACCGCATTTCCTTTTTACGCTGGCTTTTATTTCTTTATATAATAAATCAAATTCAAAGCCTTTTAACATTTTAATTTCTCCTCTGCCCGTCAAGCCGATAGCTCAGCACATTGTTAATTGTTCTTGCTTTCTTCTGCTATACACAATTTTTCAATTTCTTTAAGCTCTTCCCATCTCTCTTGTGCGGTTCAGTTCGCTATCAGGGTTGTTTTCCAATTTTTGGATTCGGGAAAATTGCATACATTTTCATAATATTTTGCACCTCATATATATATTAATAATATTTTACTTTTCTACCTTTAATGCTCCACCCGAAAATATCCACTATAATATCACCTAATCGACTTGTATATTTATAAATATCTTCGGGTTTAAATTCACCGCTCAAAATTTTATATTTTATATTTTCAGGTGTTTTAGGTTTCCAAATCCTGTAATCAAAATATGAAATATACCCACAATGACGATTTATAGCCTTCAAATTACCATATTCATCAATAAACCATTCATTACTACTACTGGGATAACCTAATATAAACATATCATTAATATTATTGATTTCTTTACATTTTATATATCTACCGCCGTATAATTCAATATTGCCAATTATTACAATTTCATTATTTATATTTGTAAATTTTTCAATTAGTAGCGTTTTTAAATCTTCAAGTTCAACTGCTTTTTCAATGCTCAAATAAGATTCAATATCCTCATTATCAGCTATATTGTTTATAGCTGTAACATATGCTTTAAAATTCGCCAATTCATCAGATGTATAACATTCTATATCTTTATATAAAAAGTATTTTTTATCTGTCATAATTTAACCTCCCTTCATTTACATTTTAACAAATCCCTGACCGACTATTTTTTTAATATCATAATAATTCAAATCAGGAGCATATTCCTGTGCATTCAATTTTCCTTGTGTTATAATTCGATGTCGTACAACTCTTTTGCCCTTTGTCTGTAGGCGTCAAGTGCACATTCATTGCAATCTAATTGATGATTTAACGGAAATCTGAGCAAATCTTCTACAGTGTTGATTTCGAGGCGATATTGTGAAATCTTATACTGTCTTTGATTTTCCTGATAATCAAGAGCGTCATTGATATTTGCAAAGATGGTATTTGTGGTGTAAATTATGTCGTAATTCTTTTCGTAGGTTGATTCATTATATTCGATTTCAATTTCAACTTCTACATTGGAATTATAGGTGTTGAATCCGATGATTGTACCTCTTAAAATCTCAAGAGTGTCTGTGTTTACATAATAAACAGGCGTGTTTTGAAATATAGCGTTCTTAATATCCTTAATTGTCATACTTAATTCCACCTTTTTAAATTTTGATTTTATAACCTCTCTTGATTACAATTATAGTATAACATATTAGTGTTATTTTGTCAACACTTTTTTGAATTTTTTTTAGAAAATCAAAACAAATTTACAAAAGGCAAAAAGTGCATTATAAAATATAATACCTCCTGAGATAACTTTTAAAATCAGTGTTGCCAACTGAATATTGCTCATTTTCTTATTTCTATGAATGTTCATTCTAATTCCCTCCTGCTCTTGCTTGCTCCTGCTATTTATGAAGTAAGATGGTAATGTGCGGTGTGTATGTTTTTAGATACACACAAATTAATATACAATCAACCCACAAATTAATATATTAATATATAATCAATATATAAATTATTAAACATTTACAATCTATAATGCTACAATTATTATAAATATAACTAATATAATAATGTATTTCGACCTATATAATGTTTAAAAATCTTCAATATATCTTGCTATTCTCTTTTTTGTATATAGATGATTATATCTACAATAATATACTTTATAATTATTTATACCCTTTTCATCAGCATAAATATTATATATTACTCCCATATAATATGGATTTTTTCTTAAATCTATATAATCCCATTTTGCATTACGGTGGTCATTTTGAAATTTTTCAAATACCGCTGGATTCCAGTCTTTACCAATATCAATATTTATACTAATATAACCACAATGAGGTATCGGTTTTACATTGTCTATTGTCCGCATATAATTAATATATTCTTTTACTTCGTTTAAATTTTTACAACATTTACAAGGTTTTTTATTATAATAAATATTATAAGAACTTAATTTCGTACTATCATAATTACTACTAATAGTTTTAATACTATAGTCTATCATTGTTGTTCCTCCCATTCTTGTTCTTCCCGTATGGATTTAGTAATTTCTGTAAGCTCTTGTGCTACGGCATCAGCTATTTCGTCTAAGTCGTCATCGGGAATAATATTCGCATATTTATTTTCTGCATAATAGGAGATATCTAAACCTATTTTAAATCTATAATCAAACAATGTATCGGCATCAGTTTCCAGTTCCCGATTATTTAGAAAAATATCATAAAATGCTATATCTCTTAATTCATCTTGTGTATAATTTTCAGTTTCAATTAACTGTTCTTCAATTAATCCGCTTTTCTGATTAGGGAAAATTGCATATATTTTCATAATATTTTAACCTCCTTATTTATTCAGGTATAACTCTTATAACTCTTTTTCCTGTTTCTTTTTTCGCCTGATTACAAATATAGTATAACATATTCAAAGTGTTTTGTCAATAGGTTTTTTAAATTTTTTTAAATAAAATGAGAAATTATTATAGCGTATAATATTATAAATACTATACTTATTATATATAATATAATAATATGTTTATTCATTTTACAAATTCTCCTTAATTATTTTTGATAATACGCTCTTCTGTGTCTAAATTGATTCCGTGCAGTAGAGCTATACGCCAAACCTCCATTAGCTGAGCGGTCAACTCTTCATACTTGATTCTCGGCTTTAATTTTCGGGGGTATTTTTGGTGTGCTTTTAAAGCCTGTAGACTTTCTTGTTTTAGTCGAGCTTGTTCATCTTGTAGGATTTTAAGTGTTTCATAATCCACAATTATAGCCCCTTTCTACATTCAAGTCCATAAGCTGTTGCGAAATGCTCGCCGAACTTCTCATAATGCCTTTTTTCATACTCAGTGAAAATTTCTTGATGACTTGAATCCCATAAATCTCCTAAAACTTCATTGAATATGCCATCCATATATGTAGTTGCAAGTTCAAAGTCAACTGCTTTTCCGTTTTCGCTTAAAACATAGCCGTCAAGCATTGCAACATAAACATCTATGATTTCTGTTCCGTCAGGGTCAAGCTCTTCACCGTCATCATCAAAGTTTACTTCCCTGATTCTTAACTCATCAGCTTCAATTTTTCTTCCGTGCTGTTCTGAGATGCAGGCGGTTTTATTCTCATCAAAAATTTTTCTTGCTTCTTCAAGCGTTTCAACTGTTGCGATTTCATTGAAAAATTCATTGTATTTCTGCAATTCGATTTGTTCTTCGATTTCTCTCGGTGAAAGATATCCGCCGTTTGTTCTGATTTCAATAGCTTTTTCAATTTCTACAATATACATTTTTTTTCATTTTAAATTCCACCTTTTAAAATTTTTGAAATTTGTTTTATCTCTTTTCTTTGATTATAGTATAACATATTCAAAGTGTTTTGTCAACACTTTTTTAATTTTTTTTAATTATTTTTTTGTAACTTTTTACACCTTTACCCTGCACACACCTCAGTCAACACCTTGAAAATTTATTATATAATCTATATTTAAATGTGTAGATGTTTGAACTTTTCTATTATATAATAAATAAAAGTGAGCAAAAAAAAATAATTTCTACTCACTTTATATCTATTTATCACTACTTGTAATTAAATTAAAATTATGTTTTCTTGCCCATTTTCGGGGCGATTCACTATTTCGCCACTTTGGAGCTGATTTTACAATCTGCCCTGTATCTGCATATTTTAAGACATAATATATCTTATTATTTTGCACAACAGATGACATTGTTAAATCAATAGTTTCATCAGGTTTTGACTTCTTTTTATTTTCCTGTGATGTAGCTCTTTTAGTAGTTTTAGTGTATTTACCGCCCCGATTTACTTTTACTGCCATATTTCATTATTCTCCTGCTGTGCTACTGTACGGTTTGTAGATTATTTTACAATCAGATATTAAATTTAATTGTGTAGATAAGTCTTTTCCATACATTACTATATAAAGCGGATTTAAAGTCTGCACAATTTTTTCATATTGACTGTATAAAAGTCTATAATTTGCCCATCTGCCCTCTCCCATTGTGGAAATAGCTATCGGGCAACCTTTCTCTACTCCTGTTAAAAATAAATCTACATCAGCTTGATTTCCTATTGTTATTGTTGGAATTACTTTAATTCCATTTTCCTACCAATACCTTCCACACCAACGATTCCTATATAAATTAAATATTTGTATAGCTTTTGGTGTATCTGCATAAGGTGAAAAATCAGGGGATAGGACATACTTATAATTTTTTAAAATCTCTAAATATCTTGTAGGAAAATTCCATACTCTTTCAAATTGATAATCGTGTAAGAAAAAGTGTAATCCTTTAGTTTTAGTTTCTTTTGCTGTCTTTGCAAAGTTGAACCCTATCAATTTACTATTATCAATTTCAGAAATACTAATATCTTGATTCTTAATTATAGGTATGCCCATATCATTATCACTTTCAAACTGACCATAGGATAAATTCAGAATATTTTGTTCTCTCGTCCTTGTAGCCTGTTTAAAATAATAATTATCCCTGCTCTTCATCTTCTATATCTTCCTCTGAAAAATAAGGTATTGTCGCTCTTATACCATTCCATTTTTCATTATCCTGCGGTAACGGATTTCCTATTAGCGTGTACCACATATCTCTCATAAATAAACATATTTGTATTTGACTGCAAGATGAAAATAATTCAACCTGTTTATTTTTCTGCTTTTCTATATCCCATACTTGCTGTTTAATATGATATTTCTGAATTACTCTGTCTTGGTCATCTGAATAAAATTGTGAAGAACAAAATAATACTTTTTGACCTTTACTGTTAATTGCTTTCTGCAATTTTTTGATTGTGGCAATAGTACCGTTTGTTTTAGACATAGAAAATCACTACTTTCGTTTACCTTTTCTTGCAGGCTTTCTTCTTTTACCTCTTCGGGATATTGTTTTAGTTTTAGTTACCGTCTGACGAGCCGACATTATTATCACCTCCAACATAATTATTGTTACCGTTATCATCAGCATCTTGTGTTACGGTTTCCGTAACAGTTTCTTCAACGGGTAAGGATAAATAAATTATAAATCCGCCAATTGTAGCGAACCACAAAGATAACACAACGATAAAAGCAATAAACCACCGTTTACTTGTTGACTTTAGTTCTCTGATTAACTCAGTTGCAAGACTTGTGTTTTCTTTCTCCATTGTTACTCCTTTCAGTATTGAATAAAGGGTTAATTATTTTAGTGTGTGATTTCTTAAAACACACAACACCATATCCTCTTTTGCGGTTTTCTGCATTTTTCAACTTTCTACCGCACCTCAGACAAAAATCATACTCCTTATTCATAACACTTATCACCTACTTTATTATACTATAATTTTAATAAAATTACAACTATTATTTTTAAAAAATTTGTGCTAATACATATTCAACTGCGATAGGCTCATCTATCTGACCGCTTTTAATACCACTTTCTACTTTCTGCACAGTACGCAGAATATGAATTAACTGCTTATCTGTATAATATCCTGTTTTATCTTTAGCACATTTAATCTGCCAACCTGTTAAGCCTGTAGATTTTGAAACATTGGAACTTTCACAAGTCTGTACCTGTAAAACTGCTTTAGCGTTATTATATAATACAGACAGTAAAGCAAATGTATTTTCTCCTATAGCATAGGACTCAGCTAATAGAGAATAAGCTAATTTTACTTTATGTTTCAATACTGCATCAACAAAATCAAATATAGCATCTTTAGGTGGAATATAAATTGTGCCGTCCTGTAATAATGTAAGTAAACAAGTATCAGGATTAACTACGCCTGTAGCATAAAAATTATTAAGTTTATCAATCTCTAATAATATTCTGCTGTAATCACTTTCGCAGATACTTATTAACTTTTTACAATAACTTTCACTTAGTCCGATTTCACGCTGAATATATTTAATCAGCATACTTTCTTTTAAAGGCTCAAATTCGATAATATCTGATTTAAAATGCTTATAAAACTTTGACCTTTTATCTACATTAGTTAAAATCAGTATAATAATATTATTACCTTGAACATTTTGTACAGCTAATTTATCCCACAAACTTTCGTTTTTAATTATATCTTCCTCATCTCTAAATACATAACAAAAATATTTAGCAACAAAAGACTTCTGATTAAAAAATTTATATACTGTACTTAAACTTTCACCCCTATTTACAGTTAAATTTTTAAGGCTGGCTAATTTATTTATATAAATATCCATAACCCCTACTTCATCACCTGTGAATATGTAGAAGTTTTTAATTTTCTTAGATTTTATCGCAGACTTTAAATCACTTACTGTCATTTAATTTACCTCCGCTGTTAAATCTATTATCCACATATCAAATAATGCAGATTTATTTATGCCTGAAATTCTTAACGATGAAATATATTTATTTGTAATCATAACCCATTTATATTTCTTTAACTCTAAACACATCTGCATAAAGGCTTTCCAAAATATATTTAGATTATATTTAGTTTCATCATTTTCTTTTAAATCAATTTTATCTGCAATCTTAAAGGCATTAGCTAAACTCACTTCTGCAACATTATCAATTACAGTATTTACATAATCCTTAAAATCCGATACACCGTATTTCAATAAAAGTTTAATATCATACGGATTATTACAGGTACGCAGAATAAAATCCTTATCAGCATTAGAAATATTAGAATCTATCTGATTTGTATATTCTGATAATTCTTCATATGTATAAGTCTGTAATCTATATACTGTTCCTCTGCTTGTAATTGTAGGTAAAGTATTTACAACATCATTAAGTGTCATAATAAAATAAGCATTATTAGGCGGTTCTTCTGTCACTTTAAGCAACGCATTTTTAGCATTTACTGACATATTATCAGCATCAGGAATTATATATACAACCGTATTAGCAATTTTATAAGCCTCAGTAATAATATCTCTAATACTACCTACTTTAATATCAGTTTCAATAACCGCTTTAGATATTTTATGAGCTATCAGCCTTGCAAGTATATTTTTACCACTTCCACGCTCTCCTACAATGATAGAAAAGCGTGGGAATGTATTAGCTTCAATCTGTTTTGACATAATATCAATCAAATTTTTCTGACCAATCATATTATTCTACCTCTGATAATAAAACTGCTTCAACAAGTGTTTTAGGATTTGTTTCCCACTTAATATCCGCATTAAGTTTAACTAAAATTTTGAGCATTTTACCGTACCCCTTAAAATCATAGTCTGTAAATTCAGATAGAATAGATTTATTTTCCTCTGTTTCGGGAAGATTGATAAATTCAAAACTTTTTGTAAATTTATATTTAGAAATATCTAAACAAAATGACAACAACTGTTTTACAAACTGCTTTAAGTCTGTACCTGAATTATAAACTTTTTCAATACGGTTAATAAGTTTTTCTGTATCAGCATAAACAAAAGAATCACATACTGCAAACATTGTTTCATAATCAGCTACACCGAGAGCTTTAACAACATTATCAACAGATACAGACTCAGCATATGATACACATTTATCCAACATTGTAATAGAATCACGCATACCGCCGTCTGCTAATTTAGCGATATATGCGAGTGCTTCAATCTCATATTCAATGCCCTCACTTTTACAAATATATTTCAACCTATCTACAATACTTGCATATGAAATTTTTGTAAAATCATACCTTTGTACTCTGCTCAAAATTGTTTTAGGTATTTTCTGAGGGTCAGTTGTGCAGAAAATAAAAATAGATTTTGCAGGTGGTTCTTCAATAAGTTTCAACATTGCCTGCCAACCTGTAGAAGAAATAGAATGGCACTCATCAATAATAAATACCTTATATTCACTATCAAGACTTTTTGATTTTGCTTGCTGAATAATATTTCTGACATCTTCAACACTATTGTTTGAAGCGGCATCCATTTCAATTGGATTACCTTGATGATTGTTAATTTCGTTTGCAAAAATTCTCGCACAAGTAGTCTTACCACATCCTGCTGAGCCTGCAAACAAATAAGCGTGTTTAAATGTATCTGTTTCAATCTGATTTTTAAGTATTGTAATTGTAGAGCCCTGTTCTACAACATCATCAAATGTTGTAGGTCTATATGTTAATGCTAATGCTTTCATTTAACTTTATCCTCCTTAATTATTTAACGCTTTTACTAACACTTTGAAAAGATGCTCATCAATAATGTAATGCTGTTCTCCGTCACCAAAATCAATAACAAGAGCATTATGTTCTTTGTGCATTGCAAATGCTTCTTCTTTATTTTTATCGAACCAATCTCTTTTAATTATAAAAGAATTACTAAGATTAGTTTTAGTTTTACATTCAAGCAACCAATCTTGTAAAACTACATCCCCCTTGCTGAACTTAGTAGCACCGCTGTTAGAGGTCTGTTTACCTTTTAATGTTTTAGCTACCTTTTTTTCTTGTTTATTACTATAGTACCTTGTGGGTTTCATTTTTACCTCCTACTCAATTGTTTCTAACATTTTAAGTGTATCAAGGATTTCTACTTCATCGTTTGTAAAGGCTACATTATCTATATCCCAATCTAACACAGAAGTGTCAATACCATCGTTTTCCAACTGATAGCTAAACAATGGTTTGTCAGAATGCATACCGCAATCATCTTTATACATTGTAAAATCATACACTTTGTCTTTAAAAGTAAGCTCATATTTGATTGTTTCATTTTCATAAATTATCGCAAATTTTGCCATTATTTAATCCTCCTTAAACAAAGTCCATATTCCCTGCTTTATTTTGGACTATATGTTCCCAATCAACTCATTTTTCAATATACGGTGCTTTATTCTTTTTGTCAGCCAGGAACATCTTTTCTTTAATAATATAATACAACACATTTATTAAAAAGTCAATAACTCTAAAACAATTTCTTAGATTTATTTTTTGATTTCTTATTGACTTTAGGGGTTTCAGATTTTAAAACATCATGCAACACTCTACCTGTTAATTGATATGCTTTAGTTATTACCCATTCATTCTGCAAAGGCAAAAAGGCTCCTGTACTGCCGTCCCAGTTTTTAAATGCTTCTGACCATTCAACTGTTTTAGCTATCTCAGGATATTTATTCTGTAAATCAGCTAATTCTACTGCCCATTTACTCCATGTACTATCTGATATTATATTATCATTTAATTCATAATAAATATAAGAATGCACTAACATTTGTAATCGCCTTTGTAAAATCAATTCGGCTATTTTTAATTGTTCACCTTGATATATTTCATACAGTTTCATTGTTTTGTTCTCTTGACATACCATTCATAAAAGCTGTCTAAGTCATCGAAAGCCCAATCTCTTGCATTTTCAACGATAATTTTTTCTTTTTCGTTTTCGTATTTACCCTCTAAATGTAAGAGTTTATAAAGATAAATCAACAAAGCGAAAATTGCAATGCTATCTGTTACATAGTCTAAATCTAAACCGTATATGTAGTTGACAATCTCGCAAGCGTTAATAATATTGTATTCTTGGTATTCCTCTTTCGGTTGCTGTTTAATATACCAATCTATATAAATGTTTATTGTAATGTCTGATATACTTTTCTTAAAACAATCAACACACATACCATTAAAAAGTCTACCATAATCAAAATCTTCAAGTGCTTCTGTTTTTCCACAGTCCTCGCAAGTACTGATTTCATAAATATCAGTTTCGCCACAATGAGGACATACTCCATTTTCAATTTCAAAATAATCAAAAACTTTTTTACATTTACTGCATTTATACATTATTATCTACCTACTTTCCTGTTGAGCCAAAGCCACCGTTGCCTCTCTCTGTTTCATTCAGACTATCTTCTAATTTGAAATAAGCTGTTACATACGGAATGAACATTATCTGACTAATTTTATCTCCTTTTGCAATCTTATAATCTGTACCACTATTATTATACAGCTTAACACCTATAGAGCCTGTATAATCAGGGTCAATCAATCCTGTTGAGGTAATACCGTGTTTAACATTTAATCCGCTCTTTGATATCAGTATCCCTGCAATATCAAGCGGAATCTGAATATGTACTCCGCTGTCAATAAATACACTTCTGTGAGCAGGTACAACTACATCAATCGGCGAAAAGATATCATATCCAACATCTGTTGCGTGTGCCTTTTTAGGCATTTTTGCACCTTCATCAAGCATAATTTTCATTACTGATTTCATCATTTGCTATCATTCTCCTTTTCAAAATAAAATTTTATAGGCTTTTCAACTTCCTGAATTAAACCATATTTCTTAGCCAAACGACAGATAAAAGTCTTTTCAAGTCTTGATGTTAGTTTTCCTAACTGCTTTCTGAACTCTTCAATAGGCTTTGTTGATTTGTAGAAATTACACATTCTGCAAGCAGGATTATAATTTTCAATATCATTTGCACCGTTATACCAATACACGCTCTGTATATGGTCAACCTGCATATCCTTTAATGCAAGTTGACAACCACAATAAGCACAATGACCATTATATTTTTGATATACTTTAAGTCTTGTATGTTTTGATATAGATTTTCTATTACTCATTATATTACCTCAATCTGTAACACACAATAAAACCGCAGGACCCTCATATTTAAACACTGATTCTTCGTAAGGTTCAATAATGTTTGTTTCAACACCTTCTCTACTTGCCAACTCCTGTACAAGTTTATCTGTAGGAAAAGCCTTTAACGAAATAACAATACTTTTATCTACAGCATCTCTACAGATTTTTTCTACCCACTTAAAAGCATCATAATCATCTGTTTCAAACTGTATCTTATATTTTTTATTTGTATTATCAAGTTGTGTATTATATAAAACCATTATTTAATCCTCCTTAAAATAGGTAAACTCATATATTTTACAAAATCTACCTTTAGTTCTTTTTGTCAATCGTTTTTTAACATCACAAATACCCTTATGAGTATATTCCCAGCCAGAAACAAAATATTTACAGGTAGCACAACGAGGATGCTTTTTTCTGTATTCATCAGGTTTCATTACTGCCTACCTCACTTTCAAGCCAATGTTTTATGCAGTCAATTGACATCTGTTTGATTTTTTCAAAGTTTGTCATTTTGTCTGCTCTCCTTTATCAAACAACATCTTTTATATTTCTTTCCGCTTCCACAAGGACAAGGTGCGTTCCTATGACTATTTTTAGGTGGGTGATATATAACGGTAGCAAGAAAAGATATCTTACAATCTTGTGTATAATACTCACATATGTCAGCAGGTTCTTTAGTTATATGGGCTTTCATTTTTGCTCACTCCTCATTTGAATTTTCATCATATGTCTCTTCCTCATATTCTTGTTTTGTACAGTTTACAGCGTGATATCCGCTAAGTCCAAGTATATCGCAAAGGTTTTCAGGAATTATATACACAGGACTTTCTATATAACCCTCTATTTCATTTGTTTCATTGTTAATTAGTTTATAATAATATTTCATTAAATATTACTCCTTATAAATACAATCTTTTAAATCATCAACGGGACAATAAAATGTTCGTCCATCAGCGGTCGCAATAAAGGCAGTTAAACCGTAATAACCCCTTTTTACGGCTGTTAAAATACCGTTAATATCGTGAATTGTTTCTACAAAATCTCCTATTGTAACTTTTCTCATTTGTATCACTCCTTGTCCATTTTTGCACCGCAATAAGGGCAGTATGGGTACAAATCAATGCCCTCGTAAAAAGTGAGAAAGTTTTTACACTGAGAACATAAATAATTTGTATGACCAACATCCCTGTTGTCGTGTTTCCACTTGCCATGTTTAATTTCTTGTACATTTGCAATAGATTGTTTATCAATAATCATTTTTGCAAATACAAGTCCTTTTCTAATATTTCTATCGGCTTCAATTTCGGGATTGTAACAATCATATCTTTCACCCATATCTTGTAATACAGTTTTTTTGTTTATATACTCAGACATCATAGCACCTCTTTGTAAAACTCATATCTGTTATCTTTGTTTTCAGCTTTTATTGCAATCGCTAAATCTCTTATGCTTATTGTGCTTATTTCGTCTAAACGGTTAATACTTTCTGTTGCTCTGTCAATCAATAAGATTCTTTCACCGTTTGCAACCTCATCAAGCACATCAGAATTACAAATTGCTTCGTACTTACTCATTTTTTACACCTTTTTCATTAATTTTCTTTAAGAAAAAACTCCGCTATCAACATACTTCTCAAGGCTATCTCTTGTTATCACTCATCATCTTCCTCCATAGGAATAGGCTGATTCCAACATTCAACACATTTGTTTTTGTTGGAATCTTTTTTGCAATCCTCTACGCTCATCAGCCCTAATTTGCAAATCGCTACACTCATCAACCCTAAATCATGAGGACACACATAGGCGGGTTTACCGTTATTATCGAGAGGAATATTTGGATATTTCTCTAATAAATCCGTAAGATAAGTTTTCTGTGGATGCTCATCGCTCCATTTCTGAATTATTTCTATTGCCTTTTCGGGATGGAGCATTTCAAAACCTGTACATGATAGCCCTTTATTGTTATTTATGCTACATAAAGGACAGTTAGAACAGCCAAGTTTACATAGCCCAGGCTCAGCTCTTTTCACCATTCTTCGTTTTTCAGCGAAATAATTTTCGGTTTTTGAACAATCAATCATTTTCTTGACCTCCTTCAAAATTAACAACTTTTCCGTTGAGTTCATTCTTGCTTCTTTATCTCACAATACCAAACATAAGATTCTAATTCTTTTATAGTTTTTCTAATCAATTTCATACAGCCCTCTTCTCGCTTTTCTTGTGTTCTTTCTGTAGAAACTACAGAAATAACATAGCCGTTAGGCAAAGTACAATCTACATTTAACAACCCTGACATATTACAAAATTTAAGTGTAGATTTTTCCAACATATTTTCAACATACTTATCAGTAACTTTAAAATTACTCATTATAAATCTCCTTTTAAATTAATTTCCATTCTTCATATTCTATAATAGCGGATTTAATTATCCAACCAGTCCATTTATTACCCTCCTCATCTTCTAATTTCATTTTAATCATTCCTCTTGTTTCTTGTAACTTTTCACCTCTCATTCTTATTGAAGGCATTGGAATATCATTATTCCACTTCTTCATAAACTCAAATGACGGAGTTGATTTCTTCGTCATATATTTTTTAACTGTTACTATTGCAAAATTAGAAGTAGGCTCTAATTTAACCGCATTTGCGTTATCAGCGACTTTTTCTTTAGATAATAACTTTATATTAATTTCGCCGTTTCGTGCTATATCGGCTAAATTTAGCTTATTTAGACTATCATATGAGTTATTATCTATAACAAATGTTCCTTGCCACGACTTTAAAAGACTTAACAACTCAAACGCCACCCCTTTATGCGTATCCGTTTATCACTTTTTAAATTATACTTGAATTTAATATCATTCTTAACATAGCGTTTAAGTGAACCCTTAATTGTTACAGCATACTTATCAATCAATTCAGGCATAAAAACCTTAAAATCATATATATTAATCAGGTAATTATACCTAACTAAACTACTATGCGATATAGGTATAAACTGATAAAACAATTCTTTATTTTCACCGTTATCCAAAGTAATCTTAACATTTAAAATTTTCATAAACTTGTAAAACACTTAAATACTTACCTCCTCAAATCTTATTGTAAATATATTATAACACATTATTTGAAATTGTCAACACTTTTTTTAAATTAAAATAAAAAAAAATTTGAGGCACAAAAAATCTTCTGTACCTCAAACTATTTATTCTGACATTGCTTTGTTCACTAATTCCTTGATTCGTTCGAGTATTTCTTTATTTTCTTCTTCCCCTAAAAACTGTACAACCTCTGCTTGACCGTGGATATTACCTTTTAACACTTCTCCTGTTTCGATATCTATAATATCAAACCAAGCTCCACGCTTATTAATAATGTCATATTTAATACAGACATCAATTAAATCTTTAAGCCAGTCGATACCATAATAATAATTAAGAGTATAAGAACCTGTTCTGCGTGTGGGAGGACAGGATTTATTTTTAATCATAGACATCATAACTATGTTACCCGACGGATTTTCACAGCTACGGGAAATAGCATTTCCCTTTTCATCAAGATAACTACCTTGTCTAAACTCAAATCTACAGCAACAGAAATGTTTCCACGCTTTTCCTCCTGGAGTTGTAATACCGCCATAAGGACTGTTAATATTTTCTCTTACTTGATTTATGCCTATACCTGTACAGTTATATTTCTGCATTAACATTTCAGCTTTTCGGGCAAAAACAGTTAAAGATTTTGCAATTCCTGCATATGTTTTCTCCTCTACGGTTTTTTCAAGCTCCTGCTCAGACACTAAAGCACCTATGCTGTCAAGTACCCACAAGCCAACTTCGCCTGTTTCAATGCTATCGAGGATAAACTGCAAGATAGACTCAGCAGACTGATTAGTAGGCTTAAAAACTACCATATCATCTGTATCAACACCTATTTTATTAGCCCATTCTACATCTAATGCATTTTCACAATCTATAAATAAGACTTTGCGTTCATCTTCTGACTTTTGATAATTAGCTATAATATCAAAAGCAGTTGTTGTTTTACCTCCGTGAGGCTCACCGTAAAATTCAGTAATTTTACCTACAGGTAAACCACCAAATGTGCAATAATTCATACGGGGACTAGAGAATGGTATTCTTTTATATTTATAATCTGTAATACCTATCTGCACAACATCTTCTTTTGCTTTTTTATTCATTTCCTTAATGATATCGGACAAAGACATTTATTCAGCCTCCACATCTACAATTAAATATTTTCGACTCGCCAAATAATCACACATATGTACGAAATAAGACATATCGTCATCAGGAATAGATAATTTACCGTCCGCATTCCATTGACCCATATGAGATTTTACACAATTACTTACACCTGTACAAAATCCATATAATTCGAGTTTCTGAGCACCTGAATAAATCGCAAAATTACCTGTCATACAATATGAACGAAATTTTTCTGCACAAATTTTAGGATGTAATGCTTCGGTATGTCCACTTCCACTATTATCTGTGCCTTGTTTATAGCAATCATGAATAATAAGTGAAGAAATTATAATATCACGGTCAAAAGTATCAAATCTCCCTTTAGTATAATCCAAAAACAGTAAATCTTTTGCAATCTTAACTGCCGCTTTTGTATGACGAACTAATCCCCCTCTACCTAAAGCATAAAAAGGATGATATTTTCCCGAACTACTCGCAGGCACTTCCTGGAAATAATCAGGGACTGTGTCCAAGAATGTAGCAATTATCTTTCTAAATATTTCATTATTAATATAATTTAACTCTTTTGCAAAAATTTCCGAATTTAACATTAGACCCCTCCAAATAACCTACAAAAGACTATTACCCAAATATAAACCACAATAATTATTGAACTAAAACTTCTCCAAAAATGTACTGTATCGGTATCAAACCTTTTAGTAGGTTTCATTCTACTGAAAATAAACTCAAACGCTAATAAAACAAGTGTAATTAAATACAAAATAAAATAAATTAACTGTGTCATAAATACTAACTCCTTGTTATTAAACTACTAAGAGGTAATTCTTTGAGCTTTTCACAAAATACTCTCCATTCATCTAACTTATGATTATTTCTCCATTTATACATATTAGCTAAAGACTCATATGTAATACTTACAGTTGATTTTTGATTATAACTACTTGGCAAAAGCTGAATCATTTGCCACCAATATTTTTTATCTTTAGTCTGCAAATACAACTCACGATACTGGTTTAAACAATCAACTGTAACCGCTAAATTCACAGGATGTATGAGCTTTTCATAACTAAAATCTCTCATTTTAAATTCTTTATCTGCAATTTTGTGCATTGTGGAACAAGAATTTCGTACTGTACCTATTTTGTAAGTATCAAACTCTTTCCAAAAATATAGAGGTGCATTTATATCCATAATTACATTTAACATTCGCCTAAATTTTGCGTGTACTGAACCTCCTTCAACAAGTGTATCCATTAACTTTGCATCATTTTTACCTATTACAATGTTATGACCGTTATCATTTACAACAGTATCTGACCTATACCAACTATTCTTAGGGTTTCTCATACCCATAATAGTTGCTTTAATTTGCTCAGGCGAAGGGGCTATAATATTTGTAATTTCAATCATTTTTACAAGCCTCCATTTGCTTTTTCATTAACTGTGTAGCATAATTTCTATACCATACAGCCTTCTTTAAATCTTCATCTACAGTATCTGCATTTTTAAGTCCTGCTCGGTATTCGTATTTATATGCAGACAGCATACAAAAATGAATTACTGCTTCTGTACCATATTTTTCCTCCATTTCCACAATACATTCTTTTCTACCCTCTTTATTATAATGTTTAGGGTGGTTTACCATTTCTTGCATTTTACCTTAATCTCCTTTGTAAATTTTTTAGAATATTTAAAGATTGTTTTCCGATATCCTCAGAAACAAACTCTTCTTTAGAATAAAATAATTTTTTACATACAGGACATTTTAATCGTCTGTATGTAAATTTACTCTTACCACAACTATCTATTACTTTTAGTTTAACTTTATGCTCAGGACAATTCATATTATTCAGCACCGCCTAAATTAGTTAAAGCATATTCCTGCATTCTTCGTGAAACTACCTTTTTACACGAAGCTAATAATTCTTGTGCATTTTCAACTTTAGCTTTCAGCAGTTTAAATGCCCGATTATAGCAAATATTAACAATCTGCTCTTTTTGGGCTAACAATTCAGCGGCACTATCTTTGTCGGCAATTGTACCTTTTTCTTGTGACCTTGCTAAGTTAAATTGTTCCTTATAGAGAGCTTTGCTTATATCGTCTTTAATGCCGATATATTCACACATACCGCCTGCAAAGTAAATGTATGTCGCTAAATTAAGACAAAAATCATCAAGCTCAGAATCTGTTACGGGGTGTTCACCGTCTTTTAGGCACTCTCTGATAAACTCTACATAATTATCAAGGTCTTTACAATAAGGTTTAATGATACTTTCTACAATTTCAGCTACTAATTTACTATTAGTATCTACTTTATCCTGAGCTTTATCAAGCTCTTCTTTTTTTGTAATCTTAAATACCATAATAATACTCCTCTTAACGATTCACATTAAAATTGTCTAAAAACTCTACCATATCATAATCAAATAAAACTTTTCGTTTTTTACCTTGAATAGGATAACAAATCAATTTACCACTAATGGCATCATCAACACTTATACTTTTTCTGCCTGTTCTTTCAATATAAGAATATAAATCACTTGCATCAACAAAAAAAGTAAAATCATAATCTATAAACCAAACGATGTAACCTGCAATTACAAACGGTATTTTAGATTTTTCGAGCAATCCTTGCCATTGATTTTTTGTAATATGTGATATAGGAAAACTTTTACCATAGCAACATTTACATTCAAGGTAGTATAAATACGGAGTATCAAAAACCATAAAATCACAAATATTACCAATACCTTTATATCCGCCCATCGGGTCGGGCAATCGGTCAATTGAAATGCTATCTGAATATTTACAGTTTTCAAAACCGTTTCTAATTTGCTGTTCAAATTGTTTTCCACGATTTATGCCCATTGTATCACTTCCTATTCCTTCTCATTTTCATTCTTTTTGCCCTCTCTACTTCATAATCGTGCATTGCATAGTATTCGCACCTATTCTTTTTAATTATCTCACAGCTCTGTTTCCAATCAGAAAATTTACTACAATCATTGTGACACCTTAAATGCCTATCCTTACAGCCATAACACGGATTATCCATATCTAATTATCCTCCCTACAAGATTTTCTATAATTACAGTATTCGCAAGCCTTTTTACTTACATCATCAGGCTTAGGCGGACAAATAAATCTCGAAGCATAGCCGTCACATTCGTTAATACGAGAAATCAGATTATTCTTCATTTCATCTGAAACATTCAACATATATGCTTTCATATCACAATTATCTCTGTTAATATACAGAAACAATACATTATCAATTCTCAAGGCTACTGAATAAGCTGTACCCTGTAAAATATGGTCAGGATTTACATTCTGTCTTGACTGCCACTTATAGATACTTTCAGTTTTAATTTCGAGAATATAATATTTACCTTTGTAACGAATAATACCGTCACAGAGAAAACTCATATTCAAATCTTTATAATATAAGTGTGTTTCATTGCCTCTTTTAGATTTTACCTCTAAATAATCAAGATTTCTTGATTTTACATATTCGGCAACATCCACATACTCGCAGTCAATTCCATTGTCTTTCATCTGAGCAACTGCATTTTGAACTCTCTCGTGTCTGTCTGTACCTGATTCACAAATACCCACAAGACAGGCACTTGAACTTGATGTATCAGGTTCTTTTCCTGTAATCTGATAATACATATTCCTAATACAATGCAGTCCTGACGGCTTATATGTTTGAGAGGGCTTATAACTATTATTATCAGCAGTTAATTCAATAGAACGCTTTAAATCGTTTACAAATAACTTTTCAATAGGCTGATTTTGATTAGCACATTCTATAAGCCTACATACATTTTTAAGACTTTTTCTTGCCATTTGTATCCTCCATATCAAGCGGAATATCAATTCTTGAATTATATACCGTAACTTTAGTATCATTTGGCACATAATTACTCAACAGAGCAATTGCATTCACAATATCCTGTGTACTTACAGAACTACCTCTACTAAACCTGACTTCGGGTCTGCCTTTTCTAAAAATAATTTTAATCATTTGCTTTTCCTCCTTGATTAACTTGTTTAGTGTAAATATAATATAACATATTTAATACAACTTGTCAAGACTTTTTTCAAAGTTTATCAAAAATCCGCCCAAGATTAGTTGAGCGGATTTTTATATTACTTATTCAGCATTAACTCTGTCATCTTCTGCAAGGGCAATAATCTGTGTAACATTACCGTCTGTAATTTTAATTGCATTATCGGCTCCATACCACAGCTCAATCATATCACTTGCATTAGCTTTAATCTGCGAAATAAGCATATTGATATCAATAGCACAAGTAAAATATGTGAAATCTTTACTATCAGCATAAGGAATTACCTCTGTGCCACTTGAACTTTTACTTGAACACATAAGTCCGTCAGTAGTGAAAGTCATATAAATTTCGCTATTATCATATGTACCAACAAAAAGATTGATTCTTTCAAGTACACCTAAAATTGCACTTTTCGGAATTTTACACATACTATTAAACTCCTGCTCAACAAGCGAAGTAATAGCCTCGATTGCAAAATCTTCAATACCCTCAAGTACAGCACCAAAAATACAGCAATCAGGTGAAATACAAATAAGGTTATTATCTTTACGATAAACTTCAATTTTTTCGGAAGTCATTGTATCCATAAGATTCATCATCTCAGGAGAGATAAGAGTAGCTGTATCAAGTACATTAATATTTGTGGAACAAATTTTATATGTATCAGTAGTAACTATTTTATCTGCTGTATAATAACCTGTGTAACAAGGAACTTCCATTGAAGTAGCCAAAGCGGCTTTATTTACAGTCAAAATCAATTTTGCTGTAGTTAAATTAAGAATTTTACTTTCGCTATCATTCAGTACAATCTCTGACATAGGATTAGGGTATTTTACCATTTCGCCGTCCACATCAATAGGCAACTCAATTGAGTATTTACCATTACCTGTAATACAGAGCTTATCATCTACAATTTCGAGTGTTACATTTTCGCTTGTCATTTTGCCGATAAGTTTTGAAAACTGGTCAACTCTTGTAACTACATAAAAATCTTCATTTTCAACTTTCTCTGTAATATACAAATAATTTGTATAATCTGTTGTAAGCAGAGTGAGCTTATTATTCTTAACCTCAATACACATTAACTCTGTAATAGGTAAAAGTTTATTATTTGAGGCTCCTTTTACTGCCCTTGATACCATTTCTTTGAGTTTATCTGTTTTAATTACTAATTTTGACATTTTAATATACTCCTAAATTCACTTAATTAAACTATAAAATTCTTGTCTTAATTCAGCATTTGTTTTAAATTTTCCACTTAGACAAGCGGTTTTCGTTTTTGTTCCAGGTTTTTTAATACCTCGAGCGGTCATACAACTATGTTCTCCTTCTATAACAACTATAACATCTGAAGTGTTCAAAATCTTTTTTAAAATATAGGATATATCTGTGCCTATTCTCTCTTGTAACTGTAATCTCTTACCTACCATATCTGCTATACGAGCAACTTTACTTAATCCAATAACTTTTCCGTTTGGAATATAACCTACAGACACTTTCATATTATACATTAAAGCTAAATGATGCTCACAATAACTGAAAATAGGAATATTTTCAATTACAACTAAATCTCCAGAAGATTCTTTAAAACATTTATCAAACATTTCCGCAATATCGTCATTACTATACTGCATTCCTTCAAAAACTTCACAATACATTTTAGCAACACGAGAAGGAGTATCTATTAAACCTTCCCTATAAGGATTGTCTCCTAAGGCTTCTATAATAGATTTCACAGCTTTTTCAATTTTTACTTTATCGATTTTTGACATTTTATACACCTCTTCTTTCAGGTTCCCAAATAAGTTTGTGTAATTGTAATTGCACTCTTACATTATTTATATTACGAGAAAGTATATACTCTACAATATCTTTAGGCTCTATACTTCCAAATACAGGACTAAAATATATCACAGGATTACTTTTTAAAAACTTTATAACTGAAACTGCTTCGTCCATATCCTGTTTACTTCCTACTACGAATTTTAAAACATCCTGTTCTCTTAAACTGTTTAAGGCTTTTATATTCATTTTTTTAGACATTCCACTACAAGGCAACTTATAGTCCATAGTATAGATTATATTAGGATGATAATAAGAAGGCTCAACAGTTCCGTTTGTTTCTACATTTACCTTAAACCCTTTTTCACACAAACAAGATAATAAAATATTTATATTTGGATGAATTAAAGGCTCCCCTCCTGTTACAGTTACTCTTTTAGTTTTTAAAAAAGTTACAGCCTGTAAAATCTCTGGAATACTTATATCTTTATAGTTATCTCCACTATAACCGTAAGGGGTATCACAATATTTACACCTTAAATTACATCCGTACAATCTGACAAATACGGCAGGATAGCCTACAGTTATACCTTCTCCGTCAATACTTTTAAAAATTTCAACAACTTTCATTAGTATCCTCCTCAAAACAAGCTATATTACCTTCACTTTCTTGTACTTGTACTTTACAACAATTTGCATCTTTATTTGTTGTTTTCAAATATTTATTTATATCTTTCCAGATATTATAAGCAATATTTTCAGCTGTAGGATTGATATCATTAAAAGGAGCAATATCGTTAATATTCTTATGGTCATATTTAAACTGTACAAAATTTTTAATTTGCTTAAAATCTACAACCATACCATACTTTGTTAAATAAGGACTTCTGCAAGTTACAGTAATAATCCAATTATGACCGTGAAGATTACAACATTTACTCTCATAAGGCAAATCTAATCTATGAGAACCTGCAATTTCCATTCTTTTACTTACATAAAACATATAAACTAAACACCTCTTAATTTTTAAATTAAACTTTTTTTATTATTAGGCACAATTAAAGAATTTAAATACTGTAATTGTTTACCGTTACCCATATGAGCTAAAGGGCAATTAGCTACTTTGAATAAATTTTTAATATCTTTATAATAAAGTGAGCCGCACAAAAATAATGCAGTATCATTAAAATCTATAGATTGTGTTAAAATTTGATTATATACTTTTACATTCCATTCAAATAACTGTTTTTTAGAAAAATCTGAAAGATATAAGTCATAAGGTTCGATTATTTCGTAAAGACTTAGTAAACCGTATTTAGCAGATAAAACATAAATCTTAACATTTTCTAAAGATTCCGCATATTTTAAACTTTTTTTAAACAAATTTCCTATATACATTTCTTTAACTGCACATTTATACTTTCTTTTAGATTTAGAGCATCCTAAAAAAACTATCATTTTTAAAATTCTCCTTTAAATAAAGCCGGGTCTTTAATACCGTTAGCTTTAAACGCATTTGCACGGTCTATACAAGTTCCACAAGTTCCACAAGGCTTTTCTCCACCTTCATAACAACTCCAAGTTAATTCATAAGGAGTACCTAACTTTAATCCAGTAGCAACAACCTCAGCTTTATTCATTTGTACAAGAGGAGCTTTAAGATGAACTTTATCGTAAGTACCTATTGAAATTGCTCTATTCATTGTATCAGTAAATTCCTTTGAACAATCCGCATAGGCTTCTCCTGCCGCATCATCTGCGTGAGCACCTAAATAAATATCAACTTCGTCTTCTGGATAAATGGACATAGCAAGAGCGGCAACACTTGCAAGCATCAAACCGTTTCTAAAAGGTACATATGTTCTAACCATACCTTCTCCATCCTCTGCAATCTGTTCTGCATAAGATTTATGTTTAATTTTTTCTGTGCTATATGTCAATAAAGGGCAATTACTTTCGTTCATTATTCCTGAATTAGATAAGTCGATAACCTTATGAGAAATTTTATAAAATTTTGCAACTTTATCAGCACAATCTAATTCCTTTGAATGTTTCTGTCCATAGAACACAGACACAGTAGTTACATTTTCAACTCCAACATCTTTTACCGCAATAGAAACACAAGTTGTTGAATCTACTCCGCCACTACTTAATACTAATGCTTTTTTACTCATTTTAATTCTCTCCTTAGTTCTAAAATAAATGATTTTTAAATAAATTTTGATTACATTTAAAAGTAGAAACTTTATAATGTAAATATTTTACATTATACAAAGCTCTACATTTATAACTTTCGGATAATTCTTGTAAAGTATATCCAAATTTTTGAATATTATTCTCTATTACAGATTTAATTTCTTTAGGCAAATATAAAATACTTTTTTTACAATATTTATCTTTTTCTGCAAGCGAAATTATACCATAATCAGAAAAAATATTACCGTTAGCCGCTGTAATAATCCAAGATGTACTATCCACACTTGCGAAAGAAAACTGAGGTAATAAAGATAAAGAAGTCATTCCAAATCCGTGAACCTTTACATTTGGATTATTAGATTTTTTAATAATGGAAAAACATTTATTGAAAAAATCTTTTTTAACTGTTACAGAACTTCCTACAGTTCCGCCTAATGCAATATATTTACAAGATTTATCTTTCAAAGCATTTTGTAAAAACAAATAATCTTCCCCTAAATGAAAAGTGTAAACCACTAAATTAGGATTATTTAATTTGCTTTTCATATATAAATAATTTTCCCAACTACATTCTGCGGCTTTTTTTCGCTCTTGCATAGAACTTTTTTCTCCAAATTTACCTGGAATACAGTCTACTTGACCTGCCAAATAAATATGCTCTTCATTAGTATTTAACCATTCGATATATTTATTTACATCCACACAAATTCCTTTTGTCCAAGCTGTAAAAGCTCCACTATCCACAAATAATTTACCTTTAATTGAATTTTTAGTAAATCTAACTTTATTAAGATAATTTAATTCATTAAAATAACTAAATAATCTACAATATCCTTCCGATTCAATTAAATTTTCTACTTCTTTTATAGGGCCTCCTGCAAAAAAATAATCTACCATATCAATTAACCACTTCCTTCGTACCAACACTTTGTAACTTCAACATCACATTTAATTGGCATTTTTAATATCTTTTCAGCCGCCTCTGACATTGTTTTAGCTAACAATTCAGCACAGACTTTAGCATTTTCCTCAGGACATTCGGCAATAACTTCATCGTGTACAGGGATTAAAAGCCTAAAGCCTAAAGATTTTAATTCTTCATTATGTGTTAAATCAATCAAGGCTAACTTTGTAAGGTCAGCCGCACCACCCTGAATACGAGCATTAACACATTGTCTTTCAGCATCTGCGATTTTTAAAGAATTACAGGTTATTGTAATTCCGTTTTCCTTAGCTTTATCAATAATAGTTTGTTTAGCTTTATAAGAATATGCTCTATTTAGTTGTCTTAAATATAAATCTTGTATATTTTCAGGTACTTCTGTGATTAGTTCTTCTTCATCGTCAAAATCTAATAAATCGTCATCAGGAGCAACTCCGTTAATATAATTAAACTCATATTCAGGTAAACTATAATCAGGTAATCTTCTTTTTCTGCCACATACAGTAGTTACATAGCCTAATTCATAAGCCATATCTTTACTGTCCTGTTCAAACTTTGAAATTGCAGGAAATGCTTTAAATACACTACTTTTAATTTCGTGTGCTTTTTTCTCCGATACTTTTAACTGGTCTGCAATTGACTTTTCTCCTCTACCATAAAGAATGCCAAGCAAAATACTTTTGGCCTGCGTTCTGCGTTCTTTACCCTCAGGATTTACTGTGCCGTCAAGTCTGAACTCTCTACAGTCCTCATAAGGAACATTAAAAGATTTACTTGCAATCTCAGAGTATAAATCCTTGCCTGCTAAGAATGTATCTAAAAGCTGACTATCTCCTGCTTTTGCACACATAGCCGCCAATGTCTTAGGCTCTTGTTGTGAAAAGTCACTTGACATTAACACATAACCGCCCGTAGCCTTAAACATATGCCTAATATCTTTTGTATGTGACGGTATCTGCTGTAAATTAGGATTACTGCAAGACATTCTACCTGTATCAGCTCCATACTGATTTAGGTTACAATGTATTCTACCGTCATTTGGATTAACATAATCGCTAAGACTATCAACAAATGCAGATACTAATTTACTAACTTTCTTATAATCTACAAGAGCTAAACAGAACTTTGTACCTATTTTCTTTAAAATATCTTCTCCTGTGCCTCTCGGAGATTTCTTATCAACAGGCTCAATCTGCATAACATCATATATCAATACAGCTAACTGAGCAGGACTTGATAAATTGATAGGATTTGATAATTTACAATTAGGGTGTTTAACTATATATTTATCAATATCATCTTGATAATTTTCAAGTAAAGTATAACAAAGTGCTTGTTTTTCTGTCAGCAGTTTATTATATTTTTCAGATAATTTCTTCTGAACTTCAAAATCAAATTCAATACCGTTATCTTCCATATCACAACAAGATTCAATGCAAGGCATTTCAATATTCTTAAATACCCAAGCGACATCCTGTAAGCTTGAATTTATACAAATTTCATTATCAGCAGTTAAATACGGCTTTTGAAAATCATATAATTCGTATGTGATTTCGGCATCGTGAGCGGCATACAAATACCCTACATCAATAGGCACTTTATCAAAAGTAATACCTTTAAACAAAGCATCAAATGAAAACGCATCACCTTTACCGTCCATTACATATTTTTTATGTAATTCTTTAAGTCGGTTAGTAGGTTCATTTTCATTTAATAACCTTGCCGCCAGTAAACAATCCCAAGTACAAGTCAAATAAACACCTATCTGATTACGCAAAACACGGATATCAAATTTGGCATTAAACATAATAACATCAATCTTAGCTTCTGCAATTCTATCAAATTCAGATTTACATTCTTTTTCCGTCAACTGATTTGAACATCTTGCACCTGTCACATAAGAGATATGATTTACAGGTACATATGCAGGCTTTTGATTAGGTGTGTAAATACAGATACCTACAATTTTATCTAACATAGGGTCAAGTCCTGTAGTTTCAGTATCTATACTAATTATATTGTTATCTATACAAGCAGATATATAATTATGTAAAGTATCTATATCAGATATAACTATATATTTATCTCTAAGATAACCTAAGTTCTTTTCAACCATTGCCTTGATATTGGATATAACTTGTAATATGCTGTTGCCTACTCTAACCGTAGAGCTTGATTTATTAGCTTTACGGTTAGATTTTTTAGCAACTTTTAGGTCATTTGATTTATCAGGTCTTTTTGGTATATCAAATAACCCCATTAAAACCTATCCCTTCTGCCACGGGAGGGTGTTCTACGCTCAGGTTCACTTTCTCTTGTATCTCTGCGTTCTTCTCTACCTCTTGAATTACGAGGCTCATTGTCATATGCTCTTGACCTCGGAGGAGTTGATACTTCATCATCAGAAGATGAACCGCCCATAGGAGGAAATTCGCCTGTATCAAGATAATAATTCATATCATCTGCCGAGGCATCAATTACCATTGTACCTATAACCTTCGGGATTTCAGGCAAATCTTCAAGTTTAGTATCATCCTGACTTACTTCATAGATTTCATACTGTGTATTTTTATCGCCTGCTTTACCATTTCTTTCAACTTCAAAGATATGAGATACCAAATCGGGGTATCTCGCACAAAGACTTGAAACCCTTGCACCAAACTTTTTTGTGCGTTCCCAAATCTTTACATTCTGCTCATCAACATCATACATTGGAATGAAGAAGCGTGCAAGCTGAAAACTACCACTTTCACAAAGAGGACATTTATTAAGAGGCTCATCATATGAACGCAGACAATTGACATATCTATCTCTGCCGTCAATATTAACCTTATGTACAGCTACGCCCTCTACATCTTCAACATTGCGATACATAAATCTTACTCTTGCTACATCTTTATCATTTTTAAGTGAAAAATAATTAGCTGAGTTGTTTCCATACTTGTCTGATTCTGTTACTTTAAATCTTGCCATTGTTTTTGTTTTCTCCTTTTCTGTATTTAAAATTTATTATTTACCGCATCCAAAAATGGATGGGATTTTGACTTATTAAGCCTATTCAATTCTACAATACCACCTGCCAATGAAGCATTAAGTCTAACTGCTCTATCAGTTACTGCATTATAAACTTTTCTATCTTCATCAGATAGGTCATTAACAGGGGTATAATTAAGAATCTTTTCACCTTTAGTCAATCTGTTAAAACCTAACTTATACTGATTGATTGCTTTTCCGGCATAATCGGAAGGGTTTACTATTTTATAGCCTATTCCTCTTAAACTTTCAAGCATTTTACCTTTTTCAAGCATAAGTTTTTTCAATTTAGTTGTAGAAGTTCTATATTTTGTAGAGTTCTTAGGTACATCAAGCATATTTGATATAGTATTATGTTCAAATATTGTACCATATTCATATGTACTCATAAAATCTACCAAATCTTCTACTTCCCATACTTTTTTTGTCATCTCAACTGCCATTTGTGTGTTTCCACCTTTCTTAAAAATATTTTTTTTATTTATTAAATCAAGTTTTTTTACTTGATATATATAAGTCTAATTAACTCAACCAATCCGAGCCCGACTAAACAAATCAAAACTCAGCTCATAATGCCTAACAAAACTCGACTCAACTCAACTAAACTCAACCAAACAGAACATATAATACCTAACAAAACCCAACCAAACGGAACAAATCCCGACACAACCTAACTCATAATGCCTAACAGAACTCAACTCAACAAAACTTAGCCTAACTAAACCGAACTCATCGAAACTTATAATGCTTAACTCAACTTAACTCAACTAAACCGAACATAACTTATCAAAACTAAACATATAATGCTTAACTTAACGCAACCTAACTGAACAAAACTTATCACAACTTAACTCAACCGAACAAAACCAAACAAAACTCATAATGCTTATCCTAACTTAACGCAACGAAACATAACTTATAATGCCTAACTTAACCCAACACAACCAAACGGAACTTAACTTAACAAAACATAACAAAACCCAACTGAACTTATAACGCCTAACTTAACATAACTTAACTTAACTAAACTTAACTCAACTCAACAAAACTTATAATGCCTATATCAGCTATGGAGCTTGAAGTTAATCAAGCTCCTTAATGATTGCTGTAAATTTACCATATTTAGGTCTGCTATCGCAAAGTCCTACATAAGCCCCTGCACTTTCAATTGACTGTGAAATTGTAGGCAAATCAAGCTGTGATTCATCATACATTGCAGTAAATGTGAGTTTCCACATATTAAATCTCGGTCTTGTTCTGAGAACCTTTGCTCTCATTACATTCATAGGTCTGACATCACGGAATCTCATATCATCTCTCAGACTATCTTTAGTGTACTTTTCACCAATATCAAGTGTAGCCTGCATATCAACTACATTAAAATATCTCTCAATATTTTTACCCTGTTTACGAAGTTTAGCACCATTTTTAATAGTTGCTTCAATATTTTCAGCAGGAATTACAAGACCCATTTCTTTACTGTTATCCCAATAAAGACCGCCTTCCCATTCAAGGTCTGAGATTGCTTTATAATCTTCATCAGTCTTATTACGCTTGCTTGTCAAAGGTTTAAGTGCAAGTGAGATAGGGTGAAGTGGATTTACGCACTGGCAAGAGTGCATAATAAGTGGTGTAGTGCCTTTCCAAGTGATTTCAAGTGTTTTCATAATTTTTTCTCCTTTTCATTTCTTTCTTTTTTGTCTTTTCTTTTATGTATTTTGTAACCTCTTTTTGATTACAAATATATTATAACACATTATTTAAGATTGTCAACACTTTTTTTAAAATTTTTCAATTAAATTTTTAAATTCTTCTTGTGACAAATCATTTATATCTTTTCGGTTATTAGGAAATACATATTCTGTAATTATCTTGTTTTTTACACAGTATTTTATGCGTTTTCTTGCTCTTAATCCTGCATTATCATTATCTGTAGCTAATACCAATTTACGACAAGGTAATTTATTTAATTGATTGAACTGTAAATTATTACCTAATCCATTAAGTGCAACTGCGTATTTACCATAAACCCAACAGGTAATAGCGTCAATCATACTTTCACATACAATTACCTCGGTTGGAAATTGTTCAAGCCGATACAACTCATACAAGCCATACAAAGGCTTTTCAACGCTCTTAGGATAATTAAAGTATTTATATTTTACCGACCTACGGGCTATAAATAAAGTGTTGCCCTCAATATCTCGGACAGGAAAAGTTATACATTTTGATTTCTTATCATACCCAATATCAAATATATCTATAATTTTTTCTGTCATTTTTCGTTTAAACATATATGGATGATAATATCTATAAGATTTCAACTCATCCTCTGATACATAATTTAGCGGAGCTAATATAGATTTGTGCCTGTCAAAATCTAATTTAATAGGTTTTCTTTCTTCTAACTCTACTGTTAAAAAATTTCGTGTAAGCCACTGCCAACCTTTTGCCCCTATCATATCATCAGGATGACCAAAGCAAAATGAAATCATTTCTTGCAAAGTATGTACTTCACCACAAGTAAAACAATGAAACTGACCGTCAGATTTCCTAATACCTGCTGACGGCTTTCTTTCTTGACCATTCTTGTGGTAAGGACACGAAATCATAACATTGTCATCTGTATCTTTTATTTTACTCAGTAAATTTATACCGCTTAAATGTAACTGCATTTGCAATTCTTGTAGTACCTCATACAGCTCTACTGTAAAGGGAATACCATTTATTACCATTATTAGAACACATCCTTTTTATCTTTATAGCGATTACGCACTCTTTCAACTTTACGCTCTGTAACCTCTTTAGGCTCAGCATCATCAAATGACGGAATAAATGTAAAATCACCTAAATCAATACTCCAATCATATAATAATTTACCGCCTACTGCCCCAAATCTCTGCTTTTTAATTCCGATTTCAAGTCCTGCCTTTGTCTGTCTTATAGATATAACTTTACTTGCATTATGAGCGATACCGTCACTATCTCTAATACTTTCAAGCTCAGGAGTACCTGAATCTTCTCCCTCCTGTACACCTGACCTATTCGCTTGTACAACAACTAATACAGGCACTTTTAACTCCATTGACAAAGACATTAAATCCTCGCTGATATTTGTTAAAGAGGTTGTTTTATTATCTCCTCGTTTATATCGTTCATCTGTCATATATGTAATGCCGTCAATAGCTATTAAATCAAGTTTATGCTGTTTGATAAACTGTTTTAATTTTGATACTGTAATTTTCTTGTCAAAATCCAAAGGAGTAGCAACAATAAACTTATTTTGTTTTGAGGTCAAATCAGTTACATAATCTTTATAGTTATCTTCATCAACTTCACTATTGCCCCACATCAAACCTTTGTTTGAAAAATTTTTATATAGGGTATCAAATCTATAGCCGATACTATTAGCTGACATCTCAGGAGAAATATACCCTACATTAAAGCCTAACTGCCATATATGAGTACACATCTTTTCCATTATCCATGATTTACCTTGATTAGTTCGGGCAAAAATAACGAATAATTCTTCTTCCCTTTGTATGCCGTGTATAATTTCGTCAAGCTCAGGAAAACCACAAGTAAAAAACCAATCTTCTTGACGTTCTTTTCGCTCTTGAAACTGCTTAAATCTATCTTGTGCATCAGATATAATATTTACACCATTTAAAGAATAATTAGGTTGTAATTTTTCCATTTGTGAAATCATATATTCTGCGGCGGCATTAGCATCAGTTTTAAGCAATTCAGCTATCTGCTGTACAACAGGCACAGACTGATAATACAGGTATTCTTCCCTAATTGTATCAATTAAGTATCTGTCACTTTCTGTAACATCTACAATTTCAAATTCGGGAAACTGAGCTAAAAATGTAGCCTTATCGGGTACATTACCATATTCCTTAATATGATTTTGTATAAATTCAAATTCATCTTTATAGCTAACAAAATAATCAACTGTTAATAAATTATCTTCAATAATCGAATTATTACCTGACAAAAGAACTTTAGAGATTATTTGCAACTGTACCATATCTTCTATCCCTGCCTTTCAATTCAATTATTTGAGAGGATAACACCCTGCTTGCTAATCTTGCACCCAAAGCGTTTTGTAATGCACTTTCAGATACTATATTACCTGTAAAAATATTAGATTTTTCAGTTAAAATCCTTTGGTCAATGTAATTAAGTAATTGACTATGCTCATAAGCTGTTAATTTTGTACTCGCAATATCATCCCATATTACTAAATCAACTTTTGACAGGTTATACAGCATAGTAGATACAGATATGCTCTTCTTTTCAATTTGGAGCTTCACTGTCGCAAGAAAAGTTGGAACATTGATAAATATACCCCTACAACGAAAACCGTTTCCTGCCCAAATCTCGTTAAAATAACGCAACATCAATTTAATTGCCCAAGTTGTCTTACCATTTCCTGTGTTTTCTGAAAGTATAGCTAAGTTATGACCGCTCTCAATATGACTTTTAATGTTATCCTTATAATCAGCTAAATCACAAAAGCTATCATAATCAACACTTTCAGGCTTCAATAAAACAGGTTTCCATTTAACCTCAGGAATATTACTCTGCTCTAACAACATTAACATTTCCTTATATCGGATACAAGCATCTGTACATTTTTCAGTACACACATCTTTGTACCAACAATCCATAATTTCCACCTCTTTAAAATTTAGGCTTAACACAGCTCTTTGGTAGAGTGTTAATATAGGCACGGTACATTCTAAATAAATCTTCGTGACTGCAAATATATTTAAAATGACTTTTAATGCCGTTCCAACTCTGCTGATACTTACTCGGCATACTATTTTTAAAATCCACCATAAAATAATATGACATAATTACAATGAATGATGCGAGTATGATATAAATTATATAATTCCAAATCATAATAAATTCTCCTTAAATTTAATTAAAATTTAAAAATGCAAGTTTTAAATCAAATAAACCTATAAATTTTCATACTTGCTAACAGATAAAACTTGAAAATTTGTGTTTTAAAAAGTTTTATCCGATAATTCCATAGGTTTATCGTGTTTAAATTGCACAGGTTTCATATTATCGACAAATCCGTTATTATTTTGGCTATATTCATTATTCAAGGCATAAAAACTTTTCCACCCGTGTTCTATAGAGTTTTCTACAATCTTCTGCATTGTAGGCTCATCATCAGCTAAAGATTTCAATTTATTGAGCAACCCTTTAAATTGATTCGTATAGAGATTGACTTTCATTTCAATTAGCAAATTAAAATATTTAACTAATACATTTTTTAATTCTGTATTATCTGTAAAATCATTGATTAAGCTAATAATTTTACTATATCTACTCTGTTTAGATTTTTGAGTAGAAGAAGATTTCAGTTCAAAATTTTCAGAACTGTGTTCTTTTAATAATTTATTATTAAAAGATTTATTACTATTATTATTTTTACTTGTTATATTATTACTTGTAGCGAATTTTACATCTGCTTGTGGTGTAATTTTTGTATCTAACTGTGGTGTAATTTTTACATCACTTGAAGTAAACAAATTATTTACTGCTTGTTCGTGAATTTTAAAGTATCTTTTTGCAGGGATTCCCTCTTTTGTTGTTGACAACAAACCTTTTTCTTTTAAATTAGCTATTGCATTTCTCTGTTTATATACAGATAAAGTAGTTATTTCTTCAATTCTCTCAACGGTGCAATAAAATTTATTATCTTTTAATTTATGCTGTGATTTCCATAATTCATATTCACTACACAATGCTCCAAATAATACAGCTTCCTCTAATCCTAATTCCTTAATCAAGGTCTTATTTACTGTAATATAGTTTTCGCTTGCTATCAATTTTAAAATGCTCATAATATAATCTCCTTTATAAATAAAAAACTGAAACAACTTAATAGGTGTGAGCTATCAAATCGTTTCAGTTTGTCTACTGGCAGTATTTAGTTTTGATAAGGTGGAAGTATCTCACACATACTGCCTTGTTACAGTTTTATTTGAGTATTGCTATTCTCTTAACTGTATTTATATTGTAACACATATTAGCGAAAAAGTCAACTATTTTTTAAAAGTTTTTAAAATTTCTTCAACCTGTTTATCGCACTCAGCATTTACAACATCCCATAATACATCTCTTTCAACGGTAAGGTCAACATCAGGATTATTTATAATTCTTTCTTCCGAGTATTCAACAGTATAATACTGTTCACCTACCTTTACGCTTGCTCGGCTCGTGGCTTTAATAGTTTTTACCTCTACATCACTCATTATTTTACCTCCTTAATATTTTTAGTTTGTTTTTTAATTCTGCGTTTTAATTTATAATCTTTAATACTTGGTATAATATAATCGCATATAATAACTTTTATTATAACAAATATTAGATATAATACAATAAATACTACTGATAATAGAGCGATTGCTAATATTGCAATTACAATACACAAAAATAATATATTTATAATATCAAAAAATATCTGCATTATTTAACCTTTCTTAACTCTTAATGTTTTAATTTCTTTTTTATTGATACATTTACTAAGTTCTAAAAGCTGTTCCTCTGTGAATATTTCATTATACAGAGCTTTTTCAAGTTCATCAGTATCAATATATTCTTTAGTTTTAACAATGCCCTCAATGCCTGTAGATTTAATAAAATCAATCATTTTATCTTCAAGCATTTCATCTCTTGTAGATGTTGCCATTGTAACAGTATAACCGCCTGCTGAAAAACTATCAAGATTCTGATTTGCAAATTCAGCTTTAATGTCATTACCTAACTTAGTTGCAGTTTTTTTGGAATCATTTTCCAATTTTTTTGCCTCTGCGTATTTAGGTACTAATGCTGTTAATTCACTCATTTTAATTATCCTCCTTATTATATGTTGTTGAGTGTTTTCTGTAATACTGCTGTGTCACATCTCCAAAAATACCTTTACAGCCTTTTGGTACTTGATTTTTAAATTGAGCTAATTTCCAAATATCTGAATAACTCCACAATCTCGTGCCTCTTGCTGTAGTCTGTGTGTACACAGGCAGTAGTTTAGCCATTTCTTCATCAGGATGCTTTTTTGCCCAAGCATACCAAACATTGATTGTTTTAGCTGATACTCCTACAAGTACAGCTACTTCTTCAACTTTTAACATTTTTTCTTTCATTTAATCTTCCTTCCTAACTTAACAAAAAGTCTAACAATTCACTTGAATGAGTTGTTACCTTACCGTCAATAAGTGCGTCTGACATTGCACCTTTCTTTTCTACCAATTGATGTATTCTTTCGTCAATTGTGTTTTTTGCCATTAATGTATAAACTGTGACATTTTCTTTTGTGCCAATTCTGTGGGCTCGGTCAATAGCTTGCTGTTTCGCCGCCATAGTCCACGGCTCGTCTATGAAGATTACTGTGCTTGCAGAGGTCAAAGTTAATCCTGTACCCATTGCACCGATAGTGCCGATAGCAAATTTATAGTTTTCATTATTTTGAAATAAATCTACATTCTGTTGTCTATCAGAGTCTTTCGTTTCGCCTGTAATAATAATACCATTATATTTTTTGTGTAACATATCATAAATAGGTGTAGTCATTTGAGTCCAATTACTAAAAATAATAACTTTTTTATTATTTTCAATATTTTCATCTACAAGCTCGCCCAATCTATCCATTTTGGCACTTTCTTTGATTGTGCTTGATAAGATACCTGTATATCCTGTCGCTTGCCTTAAACGAATTAATTCAGCAAGTGGATTTGATGCACATTTGATTTTATCAATATTCATTCGTATGTTTGTTGCAACCTCTTTATATACCTGTTCTTGTTTACCTGTCATTTCTACATATTCATCAATGTATAGTTTTTCAGGCAAATCAAGTACATCTGATTTAAGTCTGCGTAACATTATATGATTTACTTGTTCCTGTAAATCCGATAGATTTTTATAGCCAATAATATCGTGACCGCCAAATCCTCCAAAAACACAGTAGTGTTGTTTAAATGAATAGAGAGCGTGTTTTTCATATCCAAGCCACTTTAAAATGATAAATAAATCAATAGGATTATTCATCAAAGGTGTACCCGTCATAGCTATACGGCACTCAGGTTGTAATTTTAGTAATCCTTTACCTTGCTGAGAAGCTGAATTTTTAGCTTTGTGTATCTCGTCTACGGCAATCATATTTATTTCCCCTCTGTCACACAGAGATTTTAGCTCTGCTACGATTTTAGGACTTCTTAATGATTCTATATTAGTGATTAAAAAATACGCTGACAGCTCATTTAAATGCTGTAAATCGTATAGTCTGTCATTAATACTTCCGATTTTAGTTTTGCCGTTTTTAGTACGCTGACCTAAAATCCACCCTTTTTCGTTTGAATGAATCTCAATTTCATTCTGCCAATTCCATTTTAAGCCATTAACACCACAAATAATTAAACAATGCTTATAGCATTTCTGTAATTTTTTTGCAACTGCAATATCAATTACCTGTTTGGTCTTTCCGAGTCCTTGTTCATCACCCAGTAACCAACGGTCATACTGTAAGCCGTAATTAAACCCGTCAATTTGATGTTTAAATGGATTAGTTTTAAATTTAAAATTATCAGGTATTTTTGCCTCAGGTTTCTCTAAAGTTACATATTTACCTGTTATATTAAATTCATATCCGTTTAATTCAGATAATAAAGTCTTTAATTTAAATAAAGGTAATTCCCATTCTTTATTATCTGTGTGCCAATATCTATTTGACATTTTTCTAATGGTATTTACAATTGTATTGTCAAATGGAAAAGATACATAGATTGAGTAATCGTCATTTATTTTGTCACTTTCTCCTACTCTTACGGAAATCATACTTTACCTCCTTTCTTGTAAATATTATATAACATATTTATTGAATTGTCAAGTGTTAAATTAAAAAAAAATAAATGCGAAATGTCGCTTAAACACTTCGCATTTACGATTATATGTTATTCAGAAAATCTTTGATTGATTGAACTAATATGTACCTTTCCTCTGCAATATCTGAATTATTATACAGCGTTTGCAAAAACTCATATATCTCTTTACAGACATCTTTAATACCTGTAGTTACAGTTTTAATAGATGTTTGATTTAATTGATATTGTTTTTTGATTTTGCAAAACTCTGTATAAGCAGGCAAAATATCCGAATACTCTTGTATGACAGTATCTTCATTTTGCTTTTCTTGTGTGTTGATATGATTTAATACGATATATAAACTTGCCAATTTTTGGCAATTAGCAAAAGTAGTAGGAGCATTTTCAAGTTCCTCAATAGTGTTTTCAATCTCTGTTAAATCTAACATATCTTTATTCCTATTTTCTTCATTTTATGACGGTATTTTTCGTGTTTTTTGTGCTGTTCCTCAATAATATCTATCAAATCATAGTCCGTAGCTTTCTTATTGAGTTGGTATCTTTCAACCTTTTTCAGCTCACAATTAACATCGTAAATAAGCTCTTCGATTTTCATAGCAGAAGCTACTTCGTCAATATCAATCAATTCTTTATACATTTTCTCGTATAATTCTTTAGTTTCTGTTTCCCATTCTCTCCAAAGGGTGAGTCCATTTTTAACGGCATTCTTTTTTGTGCCGTTATCCACATCCTGACGAGAATATTTATACCAACTATTGGGGATAATTTCAGGGTCGGAAACATCTAACTTAGGAATCAATTTATTATGATGATTGATGAAGTACCTATTTAGTGTACGCATAGCACAATTTTCTTCCAAATAATGGTATTCGTGACACCTTTTGTAGCCTTTAAGCCCTAAAAAATCATAATAATTTGCCATTTGTTCGTGGAACATTAAGCCTTTAATCATATGCTGTAAGATTTTGGAATAGATTTCCTCAACGGTCAATTTCAAGCTCCTCCAATCGTTTAATAATGATATTTAACTGCTTATCTTGAATCTCTAAATGTTTTTGCACTTTATCTAAAACTAATGAAATCTTGTTGTCAATTTCCTGCATTAGTTCTTGTTTATCGCCTCGTGTTAAGTTTTCATTGTAGTTTAAAATACCTATAATAAAACTTAATATATTTAGAATATCAAGTAATGTCAGTTGTTCATTATTATTCATTTAGCAAATTTTAGTTACAGTAATATTAAACTGTGTAAATGTAGCACCTACACCTACATTTATTACATTAATGATTGTAGGAGATGTACAGCAATTACATTTAATATCATTTTCATTTACCTGTACAAGAGTTGAAAAACTCATTGAGTGTACACCTGTTGTATCTGCGGCTGTTTCAGAGGCTACAGCCTGTGGAACTAATACTCCGTCCCTCTGTAACTGAAAAGAAATTGTGCCTGCTGTTGTAGCTACTACACTTGCATCTACAGATACCATATATACACCGCATTTGCTCAGTTTAATTGCAGAAGCACCCGACTGTGAAGAAGTACAACCTTTCTGCAAAGTAATGTTGTTAATCGGAATAGCTGTTGATGTTAAAACTGTTACATTCTTTGAATATCCTTCTGTCATTTTAATTTGACCTCCATTTAATAATAAAAATAAAGCGGAAGTGCCTCATAACACTTCCGCTATTTGGCATACTACAATGCTCTATAATTTTTGTTAATTAGACACCGCAACCGTTACATCCGCAGAATGGTGAATTGCCTGCGTTATAAACAAAACCGTTAGGATAACGCACAACACCATACATTCTGCTGTCCATTTCAAGGCTTGATACCTTGTCACGAAGAGCCTGAATTTCATTTGTCTGCATCAATGCTCTTGTTGCCTCGCCCTCTGCGTGAATAGCTGAGGTAATATCACAAGTCTGTCTGTCCATCTGTGCAGAGAGGTTAGCAGTTGCAAGTCTGTTGTCGCAACAACATTCTGCAATCTGTCGCTGAATTGTGTTACCCTCTGACATAATGTTCTGATTGATACCCGACTGACCGAGTGCTACTTCTTTGCCAAGCTGTGAAATATTGCCCTGCATTTCATAGCCGAGGTTACAGATACCGTTACCAAGAAGCTGTGTCTGCTGTTGATTCTGGTCTGAAAGTCTGCCTACTGCATTTTCAAGATTATTGAAATTCATCGCATTACACAGACCTGATTCTGTTACAGGTTCGCCGTTTGTTACATTACGATTTCCCCACATTCCGTTACCACCCCAAAAGAGGATAAGGAGTGCGAAAATCCACATAAAGCCACCGTCAGTCCAGTCATTATCGTTGTTCTTGCCGTTAAGAAGAGCAACATCGCTTGCTGTTAAGCCAGTTTCCATAATTTTAATCTCCTTTATAAAATATTTATATTTATATTAAAAATCATTCCGTACGCAAATGATTTAATAATATTTATTTAAGCTGATTGATAATTGTGTTAGGGTCAATACCTCTCTGCTGTGCTGTCTGCATAAATAACTGTTTAGGACTCATATGTGAGCCGTTAAGCATATTCATAATCTGCGACATCTGAGGATTCTGCTGTGCTAACATCTGTAACATCTGATTAGGATTATTTTTACCTTTAATCAAATTTATCATCTGTTTAATGTTTCCCATATTATTCTGTGATAAGGGGTTTATTGCCTGATTTTGCATTGACTGCATTTCCTGAAATAGACTGTTTGCCATTATTGTTACCTCCATTATCTTTTATTTTAGAAATAATATCATTCAATTCATCTTTAGTAACATAATTTGATAAATCTAAATTATTGTTATTATTTGTATTATTTGATATATTATTAGTAACTTCTGTATAATCAAAAATTCTTAAAGTACACATACCTACATTATCAGATACTTTAATATAAAATCTACCGTCAGATTCACTATCCATTAGCATTGCAATGCTGTTAGGTGTGAGCTGATATGCTTTAGCTCCCTCTATGCCTTGAACCCAAGTAATACCGTTATTTGTTGCCTGTGATGTTGTTGTAGGCATATAGGGGTTAGAATAACGGTTTTGAAACTGATTTGTCGGTAGATACGGATTTGTTGTTATTGGATTTTGGAATTGCTGAAATCCGTTCATCTTCTAAACCTCCTTTATTGTAAAGCAAACGGAGAGCGACTACAGATGAACATTGCTTATCTTGTATCATCTTCGTCAAGCCTCGGCTAATGTCTATCATCAGTAATCACTCCCCTCTCAATATTGAGTAAATCAATTGATTTATTTTGTACTTATATTATAAAACAAAAACAGGAAACCAACTTGTTGATTTCCTGCATAAAAATTGTATGAAAATTGTAAATTTATATAACTTTTAAAATTTTGTGTTTTACTTTACGAGCTAAAACAGATACTTTAGATTCCGAAATATACATTTCCATAGCTATTTGAGCATTTGTTCGTCTTTTTGAATTTAAGTTAAAATACTGTAATTCTTCGGGAGTAAAATTGCACTCTTGTCTTAAATATCTTAATTCAGGCTCTGTAAAATTATATGATTTATCATATTTATCGGGTTTAATCAGATGCACCGCCAACAATCACACCGTCCTCCACATCTATATATCCTTTTGAGTAATTTATAACTTGACCATTTGAATCCGTAGTTAAACTGGATATAAAATTTATTCTGCCTGACAGTACACTTTTCCCGTTTACAGAATCTAATTTAGATAATTTTACATTCGACAATGTAAACAAGTGCATATCCATATCGCTGTATATATCAGTAGTTACATTATTTTGTATTGTAAATGTACTACCTGATTTACAAGTAAATGTACTTCCGTCATTTAAAACAAAAGAATCTGTTACACTCGCCGTTTTAATAGTTCCGCTCAAATTTACTATATATGTTGTATTTGCACTTCCGTCATAATTCATTACTTGTACAGCATTTGGACTTTTATATGCTCCTTTGAATAAATGAAAGCTGCTTGGCACATAAAAATCTAAAGAAGATGTACTTCCTTCAATAACTGCTATCTCTTTGATTGAATTATGAAAATAAATATTAGAACCTTGTAATTGTACATATTTAGAGGCCGTTGCTTTCGATTTGACACTACCGCCCGTTTCAATTGTTAAGCCTTCGTTATTTATTTTACCTAACAAATCACCGTTTTTATCATATACCTGTATTAAACCGTTGCCATTATCTTTTCCACCTACTTTTAGAGTACCCGTATTTATCCAATCTGCGTTAATTCCGACTGATTGTAAAATTGATACAATAGCATCTCCGTCAACTGTAATTCCTGTAGGATAAGTATTGCCTCCATCGGTAGATATGCCTATTGCCTGTGATGTAACTTTAATTACTACTTGTGATTCTTCAAGCGTTTTTTTATCGTGCAAAAAATATATAGTAGAACCGTCAGGATTTGTCTGTGTTGTCTGGAAAAGTCCGCTTGCATTTTGTAATTCATTATTCAAGATTTCAGCAGTTTTTTCCCATTCCGTTTTATTCTGTTCAATATCTTCTTGTGCTTTACGATAAATATCAGATGCGTTACTTTGATATGTAGCATTTTTCTTTTCATTTGAAGGTGTATTATTTGATACAGAACTATTTCCTAAATAAGTAAATGTGTGTGAAGATACAATTGATTGATAAATATTATCTTTTCTATCAACAATATATACACTATCCATATACTCAATTGTAGGATTAGGTGAAAAATCTCCTGAAAACGGTCTTGTACTTATGCCGATAACAACATTGCCAATAACTTTTAAGCCAGCTTCTTCTCTGCCTTTAATTAAAGGATTGTTGATATTAAGCATATAACCTTCTGTGCCGTATGTTATAGTCTGTTTTTTGGAAGAACTGCCTTCAACCGCAACTTCTGTAGTTAAGCCTGTAATAATAATATCATCAGTTGCAATTGTAGGCTCATTGATACCAGTATTTAAAATATGGAATTGTAGTGATTCGTTTAACTCTTCGCCACTAATAACATCTTCAACAGTTTCTCTAAACTTACCGCCTGAAATATAATCTGCGATATTATCAGCTAAGTTACCGCCTGAAAGAATTGACATTTTAGCAATATCTTCTTTTTTATATCTCTGTATTTTTAGCTGACCGTTAGGCAAGATTAAAGCATTGCCTCCCATAATCTGTGCAATATAACCTAACACTTGTCTTGCAGTAACATTATTGGGGGCTGAATTTATTTGAAAAGAAATATGAGCCAAATCTGATGTAGAGGCTAAAGATAATCCACAAACAGTACAAATTTCCTGTAAAAGCAATAATGCTTTTGTAGGGTATGAAATTGTAGATTTAAACTTTATATCTGCTTTATACATATTATCTTGTGCTGTGAGTTCGATAATATCTCCAGGAGTAACAGAATCAATTACAGTAAAAACACCTTCTTGTAGCCTTTCGATAGTACCGTTAGCTAAATCCGCTTCTGTGTATAATACAATTTGACAACCGTTAAAATCATAAGAAGAGTATCGTTCATCAAGGTTATCAATGCCGATATCAATAGTCTTAGATACAGCCTCGCCAAGAGGGAATTGTCCTTGACCTCCTTGTGTATATGAATTACCCGAAATATAAAAATCTTTTCGTGAAGTCATTTCTAATTCTGTGCCGTCAACTAATTTAAACTTAGCATAAGCATAGAATGGACCTCCATTTTTAATAACTTCCTTAAAAGCATTTGATACATTCTTCATACTGGATTTACCCCCGTAACCTGAAAACTTAACTGACTTACTTTTTCAATACCCTCAATTAAATTTATAATAGGACTGTTTATATTTGCTACATAGAATTTAGTTGTTTCCCATTTATTTTTATAAATATTATAATGGTAAAAATCAAATCCTGCTTTGCCCATAACTTGACCTAAAATTTTAGATACATCAGTAGCTTTAATATTTGTCCATTTAAGGTTATATGCCTCTACTGTAAATAGAGGCACATTAACCATATTTCCTCGCATTGTTCGCCCTGAATTTGAGGTTGAAGTAGTTGCGAAAGACAACTGATAGCCGTCAGCATCTACATTTGGTGGAGTGTAATTATTAAACTTTAATCTCTGCTGTGACATAATAACCTCCTTAAATTTATGCCAACTCAAAAGGATTTTTTCCTGTTTGTGCTAACATTAGTTTAGCTTCATCAATTACAAGTGTTGCAAGAGTTCTCCTACCTACTTGTAAAGGTATTTCGTATTTATTAGGTACGGTATTCTGAGTATTTCCTAATTCTTCTCTTACGATTTGACGGAGTAATTTTTCAGGCGTTTCGATATTTGTACCCTGTTTTTGGTCACCTAATACAGCCATAAATTCTTTATTTGGGGGTATTACTGCTCCTGTCGCCAAACGAGGTAAAGTCATTGAACTAAATTTACCATAAGTTGTATAAGGTTTATTAGTAGATTGTCCTATATTTTTATTAGTTAAATTTAGATTATCAATAAGGTTGTTAATGCCCCGAATTGTGTAATTAAAAAATGTTTCAAAATCGCTAATAACTGTGTTTAAAATATTTTTAAACGCAATAGGTATTCTACTAAAAGCTGATATAACTCTATTAACAAAAGTGTCGGCGGGATTAGTCATATATCCGAATGTGTCTGTAGCGGCTTTTATAATTTTTTTCGCCCACTTAGTAATACTGATTTCGCCTGTTTTATCGTTATCAATAGCTTTAGTGTAGCCTTTTACAGAATATTCACCAATTTTTACAAATTCTTTTGACGGGCTATGTTCATTTAACGCTGTACGAGCACCCTTAATAGATTCCTGACCAATTTTGATACCCGCTTTATTAGCATCATTAACGCCTTTAGTGATACCTAAATTATAGCCTTTAACTGACATATCAGCTACGCTATATGTAGCATCAAACAATTCCTTAGCATCTATTCCATACTGTTTTTTAATCTCGTCAACACTAATGAATCCCATATCATAGGCATCTCTAAGGTCTTGTAAGCTGTCTTTATTCTTATCAAATTCACCGCTTACAACTTTCATTGCACCTTCCAAGCCGTTCATTTTGGTATTCAATTGCTCTACTTTACCTGATGCTTTAAGCATACCCTCTTGTGCTGTGCCAAGTTCGTCTGCATATGCGTCAAGTTCTGCAGTAGCATTATTATAAACTTTTTCAGCTTCTTTATATCCGTCATTACCATAGCCAATTTCTTCCATTTTTTCCCAAGCCGCTATCTGTTTATTGGATGCCTCTGTAGCTTTATCTTGAGCATCTTTTACTTTAGTTACAGCTTGATTGTATTCTGTAGAAGCCTCTACCTGCTCTTTATATAGAGCCGTATATTGTTCTTTTAGTGCTTCTGTACGGTATTGTTCTTTTAACTTGTCAATTGTAGAATCTAACTCTTTTCTAATTTCCTGCTGATTTCCCGTTAATACTGTTTTACCCTGGGAATCTTCGGTTGTATAATTTTCCCAAGTACTTTTAAATTCAGGAAAACGCTCGGCTATTAAATCTGCAATTGTATTAAGCTCTTGCATTTCTTCTGGAGTTAATGTGGATTTACTCAGCAGTTCATCCATTCTATCTTGCAAAGTATCTACATACTGTACGGAATCTTGTGTTTCCTGTAAATTAGTATCTACTGTACTAATTGTATTATCTACATTATCTGATACGGTTTCCATATCACTACTAATAGTAGCCAAATTACTAATCTCTTCTTGCATTTTAGCACTAATGGTAGGTGTGCCATCTCCTACAAGAGCACTCATTATACCACCTACTATTTCACCTATTGTAGTAATAGGTGCTAAAATGGTATTGATTACTTGACCGATAAATTCTACCGCAGGAGCTAAAAATTGTACAATATTTCCTACCAGTTGAATCAACGGCTCTAATACTGGAACAAGTGTATCAACTATTCCGCTGATTATACCTCCAATAACAGGCATTATAGGAGATAATGAATCTACAATTTGACTAATTACATCAATAACCGTATCCAAAATAGGAGAAGCCGCTTTCACAATAGGCTCTACACCTTTAAGCACCTCTCCGAGTAAATTTACTAATGAAGGCACTAAATCGTTTACAATTTTAGGAAGTAATGTTTTAGCAATATCTCCAAAAGCATCTAATAAATTAGATACAGGGTCAGCTAAATTTTTCAATGCTTTATTTAATTTAGATGTATTAATGCCTTTAAGTCCAAATAAATCTGCAATACTTTTAACTAAATCTGTAACTACATTAGTTACACTATTCCACATACTTTTCCAGTTAATAGAAGCTATACCTTTTTTAAATGCGGTGCCGATAGATTTAAAATCAGTAGCTCTAAGTGCTTTTGAAAAAGATTGAATAAGATTAACTACTGCTATACTAAGATTACCCCATTTAATATTACTAATAAATTTAACAATAGATTTTCCAAGAGCATCCCAGTTAATTGTATCAAGTAAAGATGTTAAAGTATTAAATATACCAATAACTAACTTAGACAGACCTTGTGCTAACATTGCAGGATTTATAGCACTTATAGCTCCGTTAATAGCATTTGCAATAGCTTCCCCAAAAGCTACCCAGTCAAAATTAGTGATAAAAGTATATGCAAATTGTATAGCACTCTGAATAGAATTACCAATAGTTTTACCTACTAAAGTCCAGTCAACCTGAGATATAAAACCATTTAACAGAGTAACTAATTTAGTTGCTATAGCTTTCATAGTTTTTTGGATAACATTCCAGTCTATTTTCTTTAATGCGTTATTTAAAGCATTTCCAAGATATTTACCTAAGTCAGTCCAATCTGCTGATTTAAACATTTTCTTTAAATCATTAGCTAATTTCTTAAATTTATCACTTACAGGCTCAGTTGTAAACATTTTTGACGGGTCTGTAGTATTTGTTTTAGATTTTGCGGATGCAGTAGTGGTACTTTTATCGTCTTGAAATTTGTTTAAATCATCAAGTGGGGATAAGTATTCATCTAATGATTTTTTAGCTTTATCTGCGGAATCTGCGGTATCATCAAGACTTTCTACAAATTTCTTTTGTGTATCAGCCGCCTTATAAACATAATTTTGTCCTGTGAGTGCGGCGAAAAATTCTGCTACTTTAGTTGTAACTGCTGTAAATTGATTTAATAAAGATGTTACAGCAGGCTGTACCGCTCTAATGATAGGCTGTACCAAAGTACCTAATGCGTTTTTAAGTTTTTCAAGAGCTGATAATATTTTAGAAATATCATTATTTACAGAATCTGAATATCCTGCTAAATTAGTTAAGCCTTCTTGTATATATCCCTTTAATTTCCTTACAAGTATATATAAAGATTTAATAGATAGTCCGTATTTTAATAAAGATTTAATTCCTTTTTTAACTCCGCCATTGATGTTAGAAAATGCACCAGAAGCCGTCTTAGACATACTCTTTGTTCTACTTGCAATAGCAGAGAATACAGATTTTACTTTACTTCCTAATTTAATTAAACTTTTTTCACCTGTTTTAAGTCCCTTAGATAATGATTTACCTATATTAGAGCCTGTTTTTGCACTTTCGCTTTCAGATTTAGTAAATTCTTCTACTCTTGACTTAGATTTTAAGAGCTGACTTTGAGCAGTTTTTAATTGTTTTACTAATTCTGCATATTTAGGTGTTTTACTGCCCTCAGTAAATGCTTTACCTTGCTGTACGAGAGCAGACATTTCGCCTTTGGCATCGCCTAAAACTCTTTCAACATTTTGAATTTTTGTATTCAATGTTTCCCAAGTAGAACCGTTATCTTTACCTAACTGCTTTAATTCTGCCTGTCGATTGTAAAGTTTATCAAGTTCTTTTTCAGCAGTAGCAATCTGCTGTGAAATAGCTGTATATTCAGCAGTAGGTACTTTAGCATTTCCTACTTCATTTAATTTTTGAGATAACTCAAATACAGTATCTTCCGCTTTTTTAACTGCTGTATGTAATTCTTGTAATTTAGATGTGCCGTCAGGAATTTCACTATTAAACTTATTCATTTCCTGTGAGGCATAATCTATATTTGTAGCTACTTCTTTTACTGCTGTTGCAGTTTTTTCAACTTCTTTTGTATCAGGTATCGGTACATTCGATTTTTCAGTAGTATCTGTCGGCTGTGCCTTAGATTTAACAGGAACGGTAGTTGTTTTATATGATTGATATTCAGGACGGTCTCCGATATATTCTGTGCCAAATTTAGCACCCTCATTTTTTTGGGATACTGCTTTTTTTGCTAATTCAGCAATACGCTCCATTTCTTTTGCAGTTTCATCATACTCTGCATTTACATCTTTGGCACTATCTGCAATTCCCTCTGTATGTGCTTTAAGTTCTTTAGCTTCATTTGTAGCTTTTTCTACTTGTTTATCTGCTCCGTCAAAAGTTTTATCTAATTTAGTTTTAGATAAAACTTCGACTTCTTTTGTTAATTCGTTAATTTTATCCGTAGCATTAGCAAGTTCTTTTTCCAAATCAGCTACCTGTGGAGTTACTTTTGAATCCACACTATCAAATCCGCCAAGTGTATCTTTTATAGCCTTTTTAAGCTGTATAAGATTTGTCTGTACAGATTTCATATCAAAACTAACGGAAAGTCTTACATCACCGTCAACGGACTGCATATAGCCACCCCCTGTTTAAATTATTCTGTATTCCACATAGAAAATGCTAATTTATCATCTTCTTGTTTTTGTATATCCTCAGCTCTCCAATTAAAGTATTGAGGATTATTTCTTTTAAATTCTTTTTCGTGCTTTTCTAATTTTTTACCCTTAACAATTTTATCTCTGATGTTCACTACTGTAGACAATATGCTTTCACCTATCGAACAATAGTAGCCCATAAAAGTCCACCAATGTAAATAAGGCTCGGAGCGAATTTCTCTCCGAGCCACATTGTTAATAGCGGCACTAATAATTTGAGAATCTTGCTCCCAATCAATTAGTTTATAATTGACCTGCATCCCAACATTTTCTTGACCGCAGTTGAAAAAATCAAACATTTTATTTACAGCTTCTTCAACATTTTCACCTAATTTATTTTCAACATCATCAACAGAGTTAATGCCGTCATAAAAGATAATCAATGCTGAATATATACGATATTGCTGTGGTAATTCAATGTCCTCTAAAGCACTAAAACAATCTAAAATAGTACGATAATCTCCGTTATTTCGGATTGCGTATTCAGTATCACCTATAATAATACTGTTTGGCAGAGTGTACATTTTATCACCTTATTTTTATTTTGTATATTTAGCTGTATGAGTTTTCATTCTACTCTGAACCTTTTTCATTTCTTTACCGAGGTTATCAGTATAAAGGTCTGACAATCTATCAATAATAACCTCATATCGCATATAACCGTCCAAAGGGTCATACATAGAGCCGTTGCCTGCACAAATTTCGCTGACATTACTATCAAAAATAAAGTCCATAAGTTCTTTCATTTTTGTATCAATGCTTTTGAGCTTTTCGCTAAACATAGAGATTGAGCCGAGTTCATCGGTATCATCATTTGCAGATTCCTGCAATTCAGTTACCTGTTTTTCACACTCAATAAGTGCAGGATATGCCTCTGAAAATCTTGAAGCAATGTTGAGGTCAGATGTGTTAAGTTCAAGGATTTTATTGTCATCACCGTTGATACGGAATCTTTTCTTTTCAATTCCTCCGATGTTAATGTCAATAAGATTATCCTTTTTCTTTGTTGTTGCCATTATAATATCCTCCTTAATTTATATTGATTAAACTGTTACATCTTCGGTAAATGTGAAATCATCTGCAAGTTTATCAACCGTACCGAGTGTAATTTTATTACTAAAATATACAGAAATCGGGAAGTTTACATTTGTATCACCGCCGATTGAGTTATAAGTGATTGTACAGCCTGTATGCTTTTCAGCATCATATTTACTGCCTGTGCCTGAAAATGCAGTGATTACATAAATTGTAAAATCGCTAAGTTCGCTAAGTGCATTTCTTCTTCTGATATCATTCAAGAATGCTCCGAGTTTAGAGCCACCAAGAATAAGGTACGGGTCAAAATCCTGCTGAGGCTGTGTTTTATTAAGGTCAGTATAGTTGTTACCGAGAATATCAGTTGTTGTCGAGATATCAGCATTATACTCAATTGAGCTGTCCTCTGTTCTTGTGCCAAGAATTTCTCTTACAGGGGATTCACTGCCTGTCTGAGTCCATTCAGCTACGGTAATGAGAAGTTTTCTTTCTGCTCTCTGACCGTTTTTAAGATTAAACTGTGAAATAGCCATAGTATTATTTTCCTTTCATCTTAATTCCAAATTTTATTTGATTTATCTAAATAGTCAATCCTGATTGACATACTATATCGTGCTAATGAGGGTTTAGTAGAAGTATCAATACCATCAAGATTAGGATTATCAGTTAATACTCTCATCTCTTCGATACTACATTTATCTCCAAAATCAGGGTAATTCTGAGCATTATTCTGCTCGGTAATCCAATCAATAATTCCTTGAATATCTAATACTTCTTCTACATTCTCATTCTTGTATTCAGGCAGTTTAACAATTGCCTGATATGCGACAGAACGATAATCAATAAGTGTAAATGTAAATCTGCGTAATACACTACCGTCAATATATTTAACATTTAATGATTTATCATTTCCGAGTGTTAATATCTGTTTATTATTGTCTTTAGCTTCGGTAGCATTAAAGAATAATGGATTATTTTTGATTTGTGGGCAGTTGATAAGAAAATCTATTACTGCTTGATTTTTGTCAACCATATAATTCTTTAGCCCTCCTTGCTAAAATTTCTTTTACGCCAAGTTCAAATTTTTCAAGCTGTGTCTGCATTGCTACTTTATCCCAATAAGCTGTAGCTAAGGGATGATAAGTTGTAGTGTGCTTATAACTTAAATTAGTGTATTGGTCATACGCATATGTAATACCCTCAGGTCTTAATTCGGATATTTGGTCAGCACCGCCATACCTGATATAATCAGCATAAATTTGAGCAGTTACACTCTTTGAAAGAGGACCCTCCAAAAACGGAACCCAAGGATTTATTAGCTTAGCAAATAAACTATGAATTTCTATCATAACTTCATCAGTAATTAAATTTTCAATTTTAGTCTGTATTCCTTTATTATCAAGGTCAACATCAAATTTAAATACTGACATTTTATTCACCTTTTACATAATAGTGTGGATTACATCTTCCAACACCTATATTTAACGCAGTCTGCTGTATTTCCATACAGCCTTGAAGTTCTTTGTACTTAGCGATTAAATCAGTTGAACGCTTGCCTGATTTATATTCGTCAATTTCATCTGCAACATTACCTTTAATGATAATATCTCCATTACTCAAAGTGAAATAATTAGACATTAAATCATTTGGAGTATTAAGCCATTCGTATTTTTCCTTGAATTTATCATTTTGAGGTATTCTACAAATAATATCATTTGTTTCAAGTATTGTATTTCCTACAGATACTTTATCTCCTACATATTTCCAAAAACAATTAGTTAATACAGTACGATACCATTTAATAAGTTGTGTCTGCGGGTCTGTAAACTTATTATATATAGTTAAATCAGTATCCCACCAAATAGGATAACTATTCATTAGGATATACACCTCTATATAAAAGTTTATGACCTAAACTATCTTTAACTCCATTAAGGTATCGCTGAATTGTATTAACTGATTCTGTTTTACAGCGTTCAAATGCTTCTGAGGCATTCAAAACATTGTAAGAAATAGATACACCGTCATTTGACTGTGAAGCAATTGCAGATGTTACAGAGCCATCAATGTTTTGACCTAATGAAAATGATTGATTTTGAAGTTGAGCAATAGATATCAGTTTATAGATACATTGTTTAACTTTTACAGGAAGAACCGCTTCTTTGTGTAATCTATTGAATGTGTACCAATCAACTAATACCTCTGCCTCAATTTCAAAATCATTAAAGGCGGTTTCACTTAAAGTACCTCCCATATTCATATAATCATCATAAGTTAAATACATTAAATGCACCGCCTTTCATTTTTATTAGTTTTATTCCTTTGAAGTCTGTGTTTTTCGTGTTGATTTTGATTTAGTTTTAAGAGTTGCAATCTCCTGTTCAAGTGCTTTAATTGTTTTTGTGTGTTCGATAAAAGCCTTACGCAAAGCACCTAAATCAGTAGGTACAGCTTCTCTTATAACTTCACCGTGTTCATCAACAAGATTGTAACCGAGGTCAATATATCTATCAATTTCAGACTCTTTGATAGTGAGAACTACATTTCCTCTTTCTACAGTTACCATTTCAAAACCTCATTTCATTAAGCGTGAGCAGTAATATTATACTGAATAGCACCGCTCTTCTTATTAAGAATAAATACATCCTCGAAAGACTCCTCGAAGTAAATGTACTTACCTTCTGAGCCTGCTGACGGTTCATCAAGTTTACTGAATGTGTACGAAACAGGTGTGATTACAGCAATCGGGTGAACGAGGAACATATTAATCTGGTCTGCATCTGCGGCGGCTTTATAGCCTGTAGTAAAGTTATACTTAGTTTTCATAAGTGTAGCAGGAACACCGATAACTTCAACTTCATCAAGTCTATTAACTGTTCTGTTAATCATTGAGTTAGCATCCTGTACATTAAGAGTACGCTCAATCTTCTGTGCGTTCTTAAGCATCGACTTTACTTCATTGGTAACATAAAGGATTCTGCCGTTAGCAGGAACTCTTTCGTTATCCATTTTAAGCATGAGGGCATCAAATTCAGCAAGTACATTTTCTGTTGTGAGAACAGTTTTACTTGCGGCTCTTACAGCAGATGTTGCAGGGTCAGTAGTTGTGAGCCAATCTGTATAAATCTTTGATACACAATAAGCATCCATTTCAGGAAACTTCTGTTCTTCGTTGAATACTCTTGTAATGTTTGCAATGGATGCTACCATATTAGTCTGGTCAATATCCATTGGATGTACAAGTGTACTCCACTTTCTCTGATTCGTAAGAACCTTTGTTTCCCAAGCGTTATCGTAGTTTCTCTGAGCTGTAGCAATTGTGTCACGGTCAGAAGCTACTCGACCTGTTGTCGAAATGCTCGGAATTTCAATTGTTTTCGCATTTACCCAACGATAAACATTATTGTTGGATGTGTTATAGAGAGCACCGAAGTTAAGTGTATATGGAAAAGCCTGTGCCAATGCTCTGCTATAGTCTTTAGCGTAGTTAATTGCCTGTGCCATTTTCTAATCTCCTTTTAATTTTTTTAATCTTTGTGAGGTCTTACTCCTGTGAAATTAAACTTAAATCCGTTTGTGTTCGGGTCAGGCGGTGTATTTCCAGGAGTAGGATTTACAAACTGTGGGCTGGGCTTAGGTGTAGGATTTTCTACTACAAATGCATCTGCATTTTCTGCCGAATACGCATTTACAAAATCTTCTGCACCTAAAATTGTATCATTATCCATTTTGAGTTCTTTTGCCATCATCGAATTTACAAAATCCCTTTTTGCGGCTTTACTTGTGAACTTCTTTGAATTTGCAAAATCCTTTACAGCATACTCATAAGACTGCTTTTCAAGTTTACTCTTATAAGCGGCAATATCGTCTTTATACTTTGTCTGCAAGTCTGATAGATTTGTTGACAAAGTAGCGAGCTTTTCTTTGTTATCGCCTGCTTCTTCAAGCTCTTTTTTGATAGTTTTAATATCACTATCTCTACTCTTGATTGTGCCTTCGAGTGTTTTAATCGTGTCTGCTTTGGATGAAATATCATCATCATATTTCTGTTTAGCTACATATTCGCCATTTGCAAGATTTGCAAGTTTAATATTTGCTTCTTTACAAGCTGACTGTAACTGTTCAAAATTCATTGTGCCGTTTTCGGCTTTTTCAAAAAGTGATTTTAAAAATTCCATTGACTATAACTCCTTTACATTCTTAAATCAGTTTAATTTTTAAATCCGCAGTCACTATCTGCGTTGGAATGTGCATTTGTTTATATGCCTTTATGCTCGGCTTTATATTTTAAAATTGTATAAAACAATTTTAATTTCATTTATCTTCCAAATCGTGTAATCTATGGTTGATTTCTTTGATTTGTTCTTCAATTACAGGCACTCGTTCTGCAAAGTTGTTATGTTTACGAACTTCTCTTGTTAGTTCTTCTATATGTGCTTCTGTAACTTTTTGAGATGTTTTCATATCGGATTGTATCTTGTTATTACTTGCAAGATTTGTAATAATAACTCCGATTAATGCCAATCCTCCTACAACTAAGGATGAAATAATTCCCTCCATATTTAAATATACCTTTCTATATTGTGATAAGCTACTGCCTGTATAACTACTGCTATACAGGCAGTTTATTAAGGAGGACGGGGTTTATGCTTATACCCTGAAATCCAACAAGAGAGGTGTTCAAAATAAAAAGTTTCTCTCTATAATTATTATATTACTATTTGTATAAAAAGTCAATACTATTTGTATAAAAAGATTATATATCTACCTTTATTTTTCGATACCCTGATATAGCAGTACGGTGTTTCATTAAATCTAACCCACAAGCATTACTAAAGGATATATATTCATCTGTATAGTGATTTACTTTAGCTTGATATTTTTGTGCCAAAGGCTTATTATCAGCCTTTCTCGCAGATACTTGCCCTATTTTATTTTTACGGATTTGTCTTTCGTAGTATCTTTGCATTTGTGTGCATTCGTACATAGTCAAATGTTTTCCGTTAGGTAAAGTATAGCCTTTTTCGTTATCATTTAAAATATCTTGTAACTGTTTATCAGTTAATGTAGGAGGTGTAGAGCCTACAACAATTGAGAATGTAAAATGTCTACAATTCCAAGTACCGATAGCTCTTTCAAAGCCTTTAAACTTAATACCGTTTACATCTTCAAAATCTTGACCGTTCTGTAATTTATTAAATTCTTTATTTGTGAACTGATGACCTTGTACGGGAGCGTGGTCAGGTGCAGGGCAAGCGTGTACAGTAATTTCTACACCGTCTGCTCCAAATTGTTTTCCTGCTTCTGACTGTATATCTTGTGATATATTTTTTATACTCTCTGTAATATCATTCTGTAAAACATTATCAACTTTTTGTATTGTCTTATTTGTTACAATGTTAATTCCGCTATTAACTAAATTATTTATTGTGGGCTGTATAACAGTATCAAAATCTAAAGGTGTATTATACGCATCATACGATTTATTAAGTATATAATTATAGGTTTCTGCGAAAGATAGAGGTTTATCATCTATAATAAATTTAGGGGACTTTATAAATTTATCAATGATTTTTACAGTATCTTTTAAATACTGTTTAGGTATTTTAGATATAGCTTTATTAGCTTTAAACTTTTTATATTTTACCTTTTTTAATTCGTATAAACTTTTACTATATGAGTAAATATCCTCAGCAATAATATTATACAGATTACTAATTAAAGCAATCTGTATAATAGCTGAGCCTGCTATATAATCATCAATTATTTTTAAATCTTGTGATTGTTTTTCAGGTGTTATTTTTTTGCCGTGTTTAATATCATCAATACAAGCTAATAAAATAGCGAGAATATATAAATTTATATCTCTTTGACTATTTATTACTTTCATAATTAACTTATCAATAGCATTTTCAGATAACATTATTTATCACCTATGATGTTAGATAGATTTTCTTCCATTGCCTGTTTATTTTCCTGTGATACATTATTAAGAGCTTCTCTTGCCTGCCTCTCAGTTTCACCAAAATACCACATACGGGTTTCAAGTTTACTTGCAAGTCCGTTCTGCATAAGTGTAATTCTTTTACCTAATTCAGTTTCAACATCAACAAGAATACTATCATCCCATTCAAATGAAATATCATATTCGCCAGGAGCAGTAACTTCATACAGAGTACAATAAATATCCATTACATATACAAGGTCTTTTAAAGCATCCTCTAACGCTTTTTGGATTTCGGCATTAGCTGAATAACTACGCTGTTTAAGGATTTTTAGTTCTGTTGCTGTTCTCGCTTCTGCGGCTACATCTGATAATGTACCTCGTGATAATGCACATACATCTTCAATTCGCATAAGAATATTATTTAATCCATTGATAAGTGAAGCATCTCTATATGGAGGATTAAATACTTGATATGTTTCTGAATTACCTAAATCGACTCTACGCATAAGTCTTGCCTGTAACATATTAGGTATTTCATGTGTGTTTTTTTCTTCATCTTCAACTGTATTAAGGGCATCTCTATCAATATCAATAGCCAATTCACCGCCCTGAAATTCCCATAACATTCTTGAATACTGTAAATCAGCCTCTTTTATAAGTTTTACAGCTCTGCTGTAGCCACTAACACCTAAAGGGCTGTGTGCTTCAATTGTATTTGCTTCGGGCATTTTAAAGTAGGCAAATAACAATCGGTCAACATTTCCAATCTGTGTTACAGGCTGTAAATCTGCCCATTCAGGTACTTCTGTAAGGTTAATCTGTTCACCTAAATCAGAATCAAAATCTGTTGTAGATGGCTGTGTACGGTTTTCTTTCTTAAATGCGAGATTAGTTACAGTTACCATATTATTCTGTAATTTATGGTATTCCAATCTTGTATATACTGTGCTTTTATCTGTTTTTACCTGTACAAATGCCGCCTCTGTAATTTTACCGCTACCGTCAAAAGCAATAGGGAAAAAGTTATCAGCGTGTATATAATCAAATTCGATATCAACATCCTTTCGGATATTATTTTCAGTATTATTATTTTCTTCGTTAGTAGCAATATCAGAAATAACAATATAAGGTTTAATAACTAAGCCGCCTTTAGCAATACCATATTCAAGTTGATTTCTAATTTTATTTTTAACTTTAGTGTACTGAGTATTTAGATATTCAGCTCTTGCCGTATCGCCTAATATAACTTCTTTTGTGATAAGTTCAGGCTCATTTGAAATCTGTAAATTACCATCCTCGTCAACGGTAGGCGGTTCATAATTAGGATTTGCCTCTGTTACTGATTCTGTTGGTGTTGTGATTTCAGATTTCATTTCAATTGTCGCCATTCTTGCTTTTTCACTTGCAATAAATGCAGGAAGTCCTAAAGATGTTACTTTTACAGGGTCGGCAAAAGTAGGCTCTTGTAGCCACGGTGAATTATCTTCATACATAAGTGACCACAATTCAATAGCGTTTGCCATTTTACTTGAAATTATAGGTTCAATATGTAATGTTTTTTGAATAGTATTAACACCTATCATTTTTCTTAACAACTCCTTTAATTTGCTCCAAATGGAAGAGAACATTATTTACCTCTCCTTTTATAGTATTTTTCCATAGCATATCTAACCGCATCTATAGAATGGTTATCTTCATCAGGATATGCTGAAATAAAATTACCGTCTTTATCCTGTTCGTATTCATAATTGATAAACTCGTCATAAGTATACGGGCATTGTCTGCGGTCAATATAGATATGATTTAAACCTTGTAGCCATTTAATGCCATATCTGACACTATCAGGACCTTTTTCAGCTCCTCGAATAAAAGCCCCATAGGCTCTAAAGTCTGCAACTGATTTTTCTTCCGCACTATCTGCCGTAACTAACTGTTGTTTATCAATTAGTTTTTTATCTTCATAAAGTATATCAAATACTTCTTTATTTCTTGTTTTTACTGTATTATATTCTTTAAATATATATAAATCTAAATGCTTTCTATCAAAATGACATTTCACAAATCTGAATGGGTCTCTGGCAAAGCCCCAGTCAATTCCACAATAGATATGGTCAAAGGTTTCATATAGAGGTTTTGTGATTACTCTATCACCTGTATGTATTTCTATAATTTTTGACATATCTAAATCAGAAGCGTTCTTAAATACATCTCCGCCTGTGCCTGTAGCGATACCTAAATATTCGTGATTATAAGCGGTTTCGTTAATAGATTTTAATTCCTCTGCCTCTTCAATAAACTGTTCTCCAAGCCATTCAACAGGAACATCAAGATATGTATTTCTAACAACTAATGTATTTCGTTTTACTCTGCCGTCTGTTTCTGCACGGTCTGCATACTCATTTGCCCAGTTATTACGGCTGATAGGCGGGTTAAATGTACGAAAATCCCAAAACATATTACCACCACGCATTGTAGACTGTAAAACCTTTCTGAGTGTTGCTTCTCCTGCGAACTGGTCAAGTTCTTCCCACCAAGTAATAGCTATATATCCAAATGGTAATTTAATAGATTTAACCTTGTTAGGGTCATCCATACCCATAAAAATAATCTGCTGTCCTGTAGGTTTAAATATAATAGGATTTGAGTAGGACTTTGGTATTATAAAATAATCCTGTAAATTTAATGTATATATAGCCCATTCAATCTGCGACCTTGTAGATTTTTGAATTGTATTACCTACTTGTCTAAATACTACAGCGTGTGCATCATTAAAGTTTATAATTAGCAATACAATCATAAGAGCTACAAAAGATGATTTTGTGCTACCTCGTCCGCCTGCGAATGTATAGTGCGTATGTTTATGTTGAAATATATCCTTATATACAGATTTAAACCTTGATACAGCTATATCAGCTACATTTATATTCAGATTCAAGCATTTATCCTCCTTTTAGGATTGCCCGACTGTATTTTAACAATCGGGCAATATAAAATATTATTATTTAAGATATTTAATACCTATAAATATAATAATGTTAGTTTTTGGTGTATCAGCCGAGTGCCTTTTTAGCATTGGCAATTTTCTTATCTTTTGCCCAATTGCAATCATTGATAAGATGATAAATTAGATTGATTAATTTTTCATCTACAACGCCGTTAACCGTGATATTGCCTGCTTTCTGTACCTCTTTGACCGCCTTTAAGGTGCCGTCGCCGAAACCGTTTGAGTTATCAACTTTTGTTTTGATAATCTTCATGTTGTATAAAGTAATCAACTGCTTTTTGAATGCGAGTGTTGCTGTGTTATGTGCGCCGTATTTAATCATTTCTTCCTTCACCTCTGATTTTGATTTGATAATGTTTTTGTTAATGATAACATCGGTGTCAACATTACCGCTGATACCGCTGATTCTGCCGTTGTCTGCGTTCTGCCAAATGTCGCAAGTCTTGCTTGGAGAACTTGACCACTGAGCAAGCCAAATACTGTACTTGTTGCGGAGTTTTTCATAATCAAGGTGATTGTTGAGCCAATTAAGATTGCTGTACACCCCTGCACGATATCCGCCTGATTTGATAGCTTCACAAAAAGCAATTGCAATGTTCGTCAGAGCAGACATACCGAGCCTTGTCTGACCGCTTTCTTCGAGGTCATAATATACGGGGAGTTCAAGTGTTTTGCCTTTGATACATTCAAGACACACTTTTGCTTCCTGCTTTGCCTCTGCAACAGAGTAGGCATAAGAGTACCAATATACACCAATTGCCAACCCTGCCTTTTTAGCATTTTTGTAGTGAGTTTCAAACTCGCTATCTTTCTGATAGCTTTCTTTACCGAATCCTGCACGGATAATCACGGCATCAATACCGCTGTTCTTGACTTTGTTGTAGTCAACTCCCGTCTGACAATAGCTAACATCAATAGCAGTAACTTTCATAATTATTCCTCTACTTTCTCGTAAGTTTTATTAAAAATATCGGGTTTACAGGGATACTTTTCGCCCCTTAATCCGGTAATGATATAATCTCCTACACTTGCTTTCATATCACCCTCAAGTGTATGGATAATCATTTCTTTGTCAGTCTGATATGCTTCAATTACAATTGGTTTTTTACGATATTTTGCCATAATAAAATCACTTGCCTTTCTTGCTTTTATTATACTGACTTGTTGAGATTCCAAGAATTACACCTAAAAATGTACTGATAGCTGTAATAGTGCCGATTACCTGTTCAGCGTAGGGAAATCCCCAAATGCCTGATAATGTGAAATAAAGTGTACCGATTGCAGGAAGTGCAATCATTGTTACCCATTTCAATACTGTATATACTTTATCATTGATTTTCATAACCTATTCACCTCTTTTCATTCTATAATAGGTTCTTCGACTGTCGGTTCTGTTCCCCATACAGCCATGACAGCGTTATAGTATTCATCAGACAGCACCGTTTTGAGCTGTTCTCTGCCCGATTTGCTGTTCATATAAGCGTTTCGGATGTTTCCGCCGACCTGCATTTCTTCACCGTTAAAGGTCAAAAACTGCTGTCTGAGTACCGACACGCTGTCCTTTGTGAGCATATCGAGTGTGATTTTTTCTTTAAGTTCCATTTTTCATACCTCCGTTATTTTTATATTTTGTAAATCAAAGAAAAGTTTACCTGCTCATCAGCGACGAAATTATAAGCCTGTTTATTGAGCGGAGTAAACTGCAACCAAGCCGATTTATTTACACTTCCTCTGAACATTCCGCCGTTTTTGCTTATGCCGATATCATAAACAATCGCATCCGATTTGTTTGAGAAAGGCATATTGAGCAAAGCTATTGCAGATGTTCCGCCTAAAGATGTTGCGTTCATAATGACGGCGACATTTACAATAACGATATCGCCAATTTTTTCATAAAGGCAAGTTGCAGATTTTATTTTATCAATCTGAGTAGAGTACGGAGTAAGAGTAGCTGTACCAAGTTCGATATTTGACGAATCGTATTTCAAACTAATAGCTGACAATAGACTATTCCTAATGCCGTTAATTGTATCATTTGTATAATAATTATTTTCAAGATTTATATTAATATTTGTAATATCGGTAGATAATTGAGATATATTACTATTAATAGTAGTTATATCTGTAGTATTAGCTTTATCTTCTAATAATTTATCTATTTCGTTATAATCATAAAAATAACTATATAAATACTTTAATGACGGATATTTTAATGTATTTATATCATCATTAGTTGATTTATCAATTGCTTTATTTATATTATCCTCTTTATTAGTTATTGTAATAAAAGTATTATCATTAGCAGTAATAACCTTTATAGGGTCTTTAATGCCTGATTTAAAATATAAAGCCGTGCCGTCTGTACTGCTTGTATCGCCACTTATAACACTCGCAAATTCATTTGGTAATAAATTATTTTTATCTGCTGTATATTGCTCAAAAGTGCCGTATCTTTGTTGCATTCGCTTTTTCTCAATTGCCACTTTTTAATATCACCCTTTCAAATTCGCTATCATTCCATTTGATTATTTAAAATTTCCTGCACCTGCGCCCTGATTTTTTCGCCCCTTTAGTTAGCGAAAATATACAGTTGGTGTAGTTATTGCAAGTGGATAGGCTGAACCGCTACCGCTTTGCCAGCACATTTTAATATACTTTGTTCCTGTCGGCTTTATAAAATTA
>ENA-OURJ01000124-OURJ01000124.1-human-gut-metagenome-genome-assembly--contig:-NODE-124-length-63220-cov-5.55995_pt1 | contig 63220 bp, 45 predicted proteins | sample MGYA00242096_ERZ508981 | MGnify/ENA primary metagenome ERZ508981 (study PRJEB26280, sample SAMEA2531404) | human gut metagenome | biome: human gut; feature: human-associated habitat; material: faeces... | reverse complement strand
AACAAATATTATTTTCTTTGTGAGCTATGGAGATAGGATTCTAACAATCTTGGGAAGCACTGCTTCTCAAGATTGTTGCTCAGAAGCCTATCGGAATGTCCAGCGAACAGAAACATAATATTTCGTTTATACCGTTTTTCTTTTTCATTACATATAAAATTCTGACTTGTGAGAGGACGCTTATATCTGCCCTTCACAACCCATAAAAGCACCACAAAATCTGCGACTCTACGTAAGTTAAACTCCGGTTACATCAGATCCGCTTTTTCAGGAAGGCGATAAATTTTTCAAAGTTCATTGGCGTTCCCTGTATTTTCTGTACTTCCAGCCGGTTTTTCTCATTGAATCCGACCAGAATGTTATGATTGGCCTCCGCAAGATAATCCATGATACCATCAATGTCAGATTTTATATTCTTCGGGCACTGGATATACAAATGCTTGTTGGCACTGATATGCAGTGTGTAGGAAATACTGAAATGATACCAGAAAAACTTATGGAGTGTGGAGTACTTGTAAATCCATATGATCTGGTCGATCGGGATGATCGCATTTCCGTAAACGGAGGTCTCGATAAAAAAGTGTTCTGTGATAAACATATCTTCCGTTGCGAGCTGAGGAAGCGTTGCAAGTTCCTCCTCCGCCTGGTCTAACAGCTTTTTCGGATTGCCGAATAAGGCGAGATCCTGGCAGCAGGGAGAGAGTACCGGGAAGAAAATAAACAGGATATAAAGTACGATACAAAGGATCGCATAAATACCTGTGCCAAATATGACTGTAAAAAGAATCGTATTTATGGTACGATTATAATCCGGTTCACTGATGTAATATCCGGAAACTTTGCTTGTGATCCCGCTTTCTGTCCAGCCGAGATCGTCCGACATATTTTTCAAAAGTGACTCGAAAGAAGCGGTGGACTTTTTGATCTTTCCGGTAAATTTTACCTCGTCAATGAAAGGAAGTCCCTCTTCACAGGTGGAAGGAGAAAGCAGTACGATGATACATTCATCATTCCGGATCGTGTAATAATAATAACCGGAAGTCCCGGAAAAGTTATTTCTGGTGTATCCTGTGAATTTTAAATCTGTCAGTGTGGTATGCATGTTGGCAGCGTCATTCCGGTAGGCAGATTCCAGTGGGACATCATCCGTCAGCTGCACCGGAAATAAAAGATCCGTCAGTGAAAATACATGCCATAGGACGATCACAATGATCAGATATACAATTGGTGAAAAAAGTCGCCGTTTATATAATGCTTTTATATTTTTTGTGATATAATGGTCGTAATTCTCGGGCATAAAAAACCTCGCTTTATACTATCGGGATATCAAAAGGAAAAAACCTTAAGAATATTGGATCTTGCTTCTCTAGTAGTATAAAGGTTCGTGAAAAAATAATCAAGGAGAGAAAACATTGGAAGCATACAGCAGTTTTGCACAGGTATATGATCTTTTTATGGATAATGTACCTTATGAGGAGTGGAGCAGATATCTTATCAGTCTGTTAAAGGAGTATCAGGTGACAGATGGCACCGTGGTGGAACTCGGTTGTGGTACCGGAAAAATGACAAGGCTTTTGGCAGATGCAGGCTATGATATGGTGGGAGTGGATAATTCTGCCGAAATGTTAGAGATCGCAGGAGAGCGCCAGGAGGAAGAAGAGCGGAATGATATTTTATATCTTCTTCAGGATATGCGGGAGCTGGAATTGTTTGGAAATATCCGAGCCATTGTAAGTGTCTGCGATTCGATGAACTATATTTTGGAACCGGAAGATCTGAAAATAGTATTTGAACTGGTAAAAGAATATCTCGCAGAGGACGGTGTGTTTATTTTTGATTTGAACACCGTGCATAAATACCGAGATCTGATGGGAGAATGCACCATCAGTGAAAACCGGGAAGAGAGCAGTTTCATCTGGGAAAACTATTTTTATGAGGATGAGATGGTCAATGAGTATGACCTGACGCTTTTTATCCGGGAGGAAAGTGACCTCTATCGGAAATACGAGGAACTTCATTATCAGAAAGCCTACGAATTAGAGCAGGTGAAAGAGCTGCTTTTGCAGGCAGGCATGGAGTTTGTGGCAGCGTATGATGCGTTTACCCATGATCCGGTGACGGCAGAGAGTGAGCGCATGTATATCATTGCAAGACCGAAGGTGATTTAAGGAATATGATATAACAGAACAGGCACTTGCCTAATATAAAATAACAGGAAAAGAGGAAAAACATGAACGATTATATTGTAAGAGCAACTGCGGCAGATCATTCCATCCGCGCATTTGCAATCACATCCAAAAATATTGTGGAAGAGGCAAGAAAAGACCATAACACAAGTCCGGTGATCACAGCAGCTCTTGGCAGGTTATTGTCCGGGGCAGCCATGATGGGAACCATGATGAAGGGTGAGAAGGATCTTCTCACAGTACAGATCCAGTGTCAGGGACCGGCGCAGGGACTGACCGTGACAGCAGATTCCGCAGGACATGTCAAGGGATTTCCGAGAGTGGCAGATGTGGCGCTGCCACCGAATGCGTTGGGCAAATTAGACGTAGGCGGGGCACTTGGGCTTGGTGTCATGAGTGTCATCAAGGATATGGGCTTAAAAGAGCCTTATGTGGGACAGATTGCACTTCAGACCGGAGAGATCGCAGAGGATTTAACCTATTATTTTGCGACTTCGGAGCAGGTTCCTTCCGCAGTAGGACTGGGTGTTTTAGTAGATGTGGACGGTTCTGTAAAGCAGGCAGGTGGATTTATCATTCAGCTGATGCCATTTACCCCGGATGAAGTTGTGGATGCACTGGAGAAAAAAATCAGCGAGATCGCGTCTGTGACTGAGATGTTGGAAGAGGGGAACACACCGGAGCAGATTTTAGAGATCATTCTGGGCGATTTTGGACTTGAGATCACGGATACACTTCCGGCAGCATTCCAGTGTGACTGCTCCAAAGAGCGCGTTTCCCGTGCAATCTCAACCTTGAGCAAAAAAGATTTAGACGATATTATCAACGATGGTGAAGCGATTGAAGTAAAATGCCAGTTCTGTAACAAGGCATATCATTTTGAAGTGGACGAACTGAAGGAGATGAGAAAGTAGTGAAACAGGGATTTGTCAAGGTGGCAGCCGTCACCCCGAAGATTGTAGTTGCGGATACAAAAGAGAACACCGCATTAATCTGCGCAGAGATTAAAAAGGCAGAGAAGGAAGGGGCAAAGATTATTGTACTCCCGGAACTTTGTATTACGGGTTATACATGCAGTGACTTGTTTTTACAGGAAAAAATGCTGCGTGAAGCGAGACAGTCGCTCCTTGAGATCGCTGCTTTTACGTTTGCATTGGACTGTATCGTGTTTGTGGGACTTCCACTCGAATACAACGGAAAGCTCTATAATGTGGCTGCCGCTGTGAGCAATGGAAAAGTGCTTGGTTTTGTGCCGAAAACATATCTGCCAAATTACAATGAATTTTATGAGGCAAGACATTTTACAAGAGGAATGGAAGAAACGGTGCAGGTAAGCCTCGGAGAAGAAGTGGTTCCAATGGGCAAAAAGTTATTATTTACCTGCCAGACCATGCCGGAACTGAAAATCGGTGTGGAACTCTGCGAGGATCTCTGGACGCCGGAACCACCGAGTATCCGTCATGCGTTAAACGGTGCGGATGTCATTGTCAATCTGTCAGCATCGGATGAGACGACCGGAAAAGACATTTATCGCGAGGAGCTGGTTGGCGGACAGTCTGCAAGGCTTCTGTGCGGCTATATTTATGCGAGTGCCGGAGATGGGGAATCCACGCAGGATGTCGTCTATTCCGCGCATAATATCATTGCGGAAAATGGAAGGATTTTAAAGAAAGCGAAACGTTTTGCGAATGAAACAGTTTATTCGGAGATCGATGTTTTGCGTCTGAATGCAGAGCGCCGCAGAATGACTACATTTGAAACCAGAATGGACGGTTACACGGAAATTCCATTTGCATTGAAAATAGAAGAGACGGAACTGACCAGATACATTGATCCAATGCCGTTTGTTCCGGGCAGTAAGACAGACAGAGAGCGCCGTTGTGATGAGATTTTATCCATTCAGGCGATGGGACTGAAAAAACGTCTGGAGCACACACACTGCAAATCTGCCGTGATCGGTATCTCCGGTGGATTGGATTCTACACTGGCATTGCTTGTGACGGTGCGTGCATTTGATCTGCTCGGCATGGATCATAAAAATATTAAGGCTGTGACAATGCCGGGATTCGGAACAACGGATCGTACTTACGATAATGCGGTGAGCCTCATCAAATGTCTCAATGCGGATTTTATGGAAGTCAGTATCAAGGATGCGGTCAATATCCATTTCCGGGATATCGGACAGGATCCGAAAGTGCACGATGTGACTTACGAGAATGGACAGGCACGTGAGAGAACCCAGATTCTTATGGACATTGCAAATAAGACCGGTGGTATGGTCATCGGCACAGGCGATCTGTCGGAGCTGGCACTCGGCTGGGCGACTTACAACGGAGATCATATGTCCATGTATGCGGTGAATGCGTCTGTGCCAAAGACACTGGTCCGCCATCTTGTCCGGTATTACGCGGATACCTGTGGCGATGAAGCGTTAGAAGCGGTTCTTCTCGATGTTTTGGATACACCGGTTTCACCGGAACTTTTACCGCCGGAGGACGGAAAGATTTCCCAGAAGACGGAAGATCTGGTCGGACCTTACGAATTACATGATTTTTATCTGTATCATATGCTCCGTCTTGGCTATGCGCCGGCAAAGATTTACCGTCTGGCGAAAGTTGCTTTTGTGGGAACTTATGATGATGAAACCATTTTGAAATGGTTAAAAACTTTTTACCGCAGATTTTTTGCACAGCAGTTCAAACGTTCCTGCCTGCCGGATGGACCAAAAGTCGGAAGCGTTGCTGTCTCTCCGCGTGGAGATCTGCGTATGCCTTCGGATGCGTCTGCACGGATCTGGATGGAAGAACTGGAGGCATTAAACACCGAGAGGAGATAGCAGCATGCAATATCGGAAAGATAAATATGGAAACGATATTTCTGCGCTTGGCTACGGCTGTATGCGTTTTACGAAAAAAGGGAACAGCGCAGACCTTGACAAAGCAGAAAAAGAAGTGATGGCGGCAATTGAGGCGGGGGTCAATTATTTTGACACTGCCTACGTGTATGCCGGAAATGAAGTGGCAGTGGGAGAAATTTTACACCGGAATCATTGCAGGGAGAAAATCAACCTTGCCACAAAGCTTCCGCATTATCTGATCAAGTCGATCGATGGCGTGGAAAAAATGTTTCAGGAGGAACTGCGCCGCCTGCAGACCGATTACATTGATTATTACCTCATGCATATGCTGACGGACATCCCAACCTGGGAGAAATTGAAAAAACTGGGGATGGAAGAGTGGATCAGGGAGAAGAAAGCGTCCGGGCAGATTCGGCAGATCGGATTTTCCTATCACGGTAATTCCGCGATGTTCTGTCAGTTAGTAGATGCTTACGACTGGGATTTCTGTCAGATCCAGTACAATTATATGGATGAACATTCTCAGGCTGGTGTGGAAGGACTGCGTTATGCGAACCGGAAAGGACTTCCGGTTATTATCATGGAGCCGCTTCGTGGCGGACGTCTGGTGAACCTTCTCCCGGAATCTGCGAAAGAGTTATTCCGCAGGGATGAAAAACATCGCACTCCGGCAGAAGTTGCGTTGAAATGGCTTTACGACCAGCCGGAAGTGACCTGTGTGCTCTCCGGCATGAATTCCATGGAGATGGTGGAACAGAATGTAAAAACTGCCAGCGAGTCACTAGTGGGATGTCTTACAGAATCGGATCAGGAGCTGATCGAAAAAGTAAAAGCTGAGATTAAGAAAAATGTGAAGGTCGGCTGCACCGGATGTGGATATTGTATGCCATGTCCGCGTGGAGTGGATATTCCGGGAACTTTCCGTTGCTATAATGCGATGTATTCCGAAGGAAAAAAATCGGGAAGAAGAGATTACCTGCAGTGTACTGCATTTCGAAAAGATACGAGCAGTGCATCCCAGTGTATTTCCTGTGGAAAGTGTGAGACGCATTGCCCGCAGCATATTGAAATCCGCAAGGAGCTGAAAAATGCCGCAGCAGAACTTGAGGATGTGAAGTATAAAGTTATGAAAACAGGAATCCAGCTACTGAAATTGTGGTAAAAACATAGTTAGATCTGTCCTGGCTTGCGCACCGGTTTTGCAGCGGTGACAGCAGCCCAGTTGGTTGTGTATACAACGGAGTACATAAATACGGCAAGTACCATACCGGTGACAACGTCGAAAACGGAGTGCTGTTTCAAAAACATTGTGGATAAGATAATGAGTACCATCAAAACAGCGGAACCATAGCGTACAGCTTTGTTCTTTTTGAAATTGTCACTGTGCCATACGGCAATATTCACGGCGATGGAGTTAAAGACATGTACGCTTGGAAACAGGTTTGTCGGTGTATCCGTTGCATACAGCCATTTTACCATCTGGATAAAAATATTATTATGTTCAAAATAAGCTGGCCTCAGATAGTGACCATTCGGATAGATCGTTGAGATCACAAGGAAAACGGTCATTCCGGTAAAAAGCATTGCACAGAGTTTAAAATATTCATCTTTATTTTTGAGATAAAAATATCCGACTGCCCATGCGACATATCCAAACCATAAAAGATAAGGAACAATAAAGTATTCACAGAATGGGATCATGTCATCCAATGCGGTATGGATCACATGAAAATGTGTGGTCACAGTTCGTTCCAGATGATGAAACCATGGAAAATAGATACAAAAATAAAGAAGCAAAAAACCATGTCTGTTTTTCTCGATAAAAGCATTGAGTCTGCTTTTCATATCTGTCTTCAAAATATCACCTTCCTAACACATTTTTATAAAAAATAAATTCTTTTTCCTTACATTGTGCGATTATAGCATAGTGATTTTTAGGAAACAATTCCCTTTCTCTTTTTTTAAGAAAGATTATTGAATATTTAAAGATTTCTTAAGGTAAATGTCTGGTTTTTGTGCAACCTTACAAACAATTTCAGAAGAAAAATTTTACCATCATTGTTACGAATTAAAACAAATTCATTACGCAAATATTACGATTGCCGCAAATTGTTGACAAAGCCCTTTTTCTACCTATAATAGAGTATGGTTTTGCTGAAAATAGGCGCATATTGATACGTCTTTTTGAATAAGCTACAAAAGAGTGAGAGGAAAAATTATGAAAAAAGAAAAAAAGGATCTGACACAGGCAAATACGGCAGTAAAATCCAGAGACAAAAAGAAGATTTTTATGACGATTGGAATTGTCGTGGCATGTCTGGCTGTTGTTTATGTTGGATTTGGAATCTTTTTCCAGAGCCATTTCTGCTTTGGTACGACCATCGATGGAATAAAAGCCGGTGGTAAGTCGGTAGAAAAGATGGAGCAGCTCATCACAGAGGAGATTGACAGCTATGTGCTGAATCTCGTGGAACGTGAGGATGGACGGGAAAGCATTGCAGGAGATTCCATTCACATTGCACCGGTGTTTAATGGCGAAGTGGAAGAATTATTGAATGGACAGAATGGTTTTGCATGGGTGGTCACACTGTTTAAACATGAGAATCTGGAGCTGGCTAAGGTTGTGACATTTGATGAGGATGCACTGGACAGCGAACTTCAGGCGTTAAACTGTATGCAGGCTGGTGCACAGCGCGAACCGGTGGATGCAACAGTTTCAGCGTATACGGCAGATGGCTATTCTTTAGTTCCGGCAGATTACGGTACGACCATTGATAAAAATGCCTTCAAAAAAGCGGTGGAGGATTCCATTTTAGTTCTCGCAGATGAACTTGATCTGGATGAGGCAGAATGTTATGTGAAGCCGGAGGTCGAAGATGACAATGAAAAATTGCTGGCAGTCATTGATGAGATGAACAGCTATGTTGGAACTACGATCACTTATGATTTTGACGTTGCGAAAGAAGTGATGGATGGAGAGCGTATTTCCGAGTGGCTTTCTGTGGATGATGACTTAAATCTTGTGGTGGACGAGGAGGGAGTTCTTTCCTTTGTAAAAGAGCTTGCAAGTAAATATAATACCTGTTATAAACCGAAAGAGCTGAAAACATCTTATGGTTCCACTGTGACGATCTCCAATGGACCTTACGGATGGAAAATCAACAATTCCGAGGAAGTGGCACAGATTTTAGATGATCTGAAAGCCGGAAAAAAAGTGGAACGTGAACCGGTTTATTCCCAGACTGCGAACAGCCATGGCGAAAATGATTACGGTAATTCCTATGTGGAGATTAACCTTACTGCACAGCATTTGTTCCTTTATAAAGATGGTGTGCTTGTGACAGAGTCTGATTTTGTATCCGGAAATGTCGCAAAAGGGCACGCAACACCAGGCGGAGCATTTATGCTTACCTATAAAACATTGAATGCTGTTTTACGTGGACCGGATTATGAAACTCCGGTTACATACTGGATGCCATTTAACGGAGATATCGGCATGCATGATCTGACATCCAGAAAAGCATTTGGTGGAGACATTTATAAGACAAGAGGTTCCCATGGATGTATCAATCTTCCATATGCGGCAGCAAAGAAGATTTATGAGACGATCGACAAGGGTTACTGCGTATTGGTTTATAATCTTCCGGGAACGGAAAGTGACAGTGTGAAACAGAAAGAGGCAGCTGCGGTTGTCAATACGATCAACAGTATCGGAACTGTTACATTAGAAAGCGAACCTGTTATCGTGGCAGCAAGAACAGCATACGATGCGTTATCTGATGCAGCAAAGAGTTATGTTACCAATTATCAGACACTTGTGGATGATGAGGCAGCGCTGGCAGCCTTAAAGAGTGGCGCAGCAGCGGCTGCACAGCAGCCTGCGGCAGATCAAACAGCCCCTGCAGATGGCTCAACAGTTGCTCCTGCAGATCCTGCAGCGCAGACGACGGATGGAACTGTGGCACAGTAGAAAATAATATTTTCGAAAAAACAGAACCAGAATTCAGAGAAAACTTTGAATTCTGGTTCTATTTTTTTGCCTGAAAATTGAAAAATGTGCAATTTTGCACTCTAATTGGTTAAAATCCACAAAAATTTGGACGAGATTTCGGGATTTATTACGTATAGAATAATACAATATTTTAGAATACAATAGAAATGCGAAAAAAAACGAAAACATGTGAAGAGGGGGATTGTTATAGAATCACATGCAAGTAGGGGAGAAAAAGGAGAAGGAAGAATGAGAAAGTTAACGAAAAGCTTTCAAAAGAGACAAAGCATTGCAAGCAGAGTACTATGTTTTCTGTTAGTGCTTGCAATGGTAGTAACTATGGTTCCGGCACTTGGTGGCGGAAGCAGCACAGTACAGGCGGCAGAGAATCCAGTCGTGAGGTTGTACTTTGAAAAACCGGATGGTTGGAATATCCCAGCATTTAACTATTGGAATGAATCCGATGTTGAAGTAGACAATGGGGATGCAGGAGAGGTGGAAGTCTGGACGAGTCAATCAAGACCTGCTATGTTGAAAGATGAATCAACAGGTTATTATTATATTGATATCCGGACGAACAGCATCAGTGGATTTCAGATTGTAAACGGTGGAACTGGTGTAGGAAACCCGGCAGAAAAGAAATTTGAAAACTGTGCCATTATTGATGCGATTAATTCGGCAACATCAGATACATCATTTTATCTTTTAAAAAATGATAATGGAATGTCATGGTACTTAGACAAAGATAAAAATCAGGTGTTACCAGAGAAAGAAAAAGCAGCTGCACATAAAGTTATAATTTATTTCGAAAAACCAGAAAATTGGAAAACGCCTGTTATCAATCTATGGGGCGGCGATTTTGTATTGGACAATCATGGAGCTGGGGATGCGTCTATTGTTACGTGGGGGAATCAGGACAAACCAAAACTGGCTGATTCAGACGGTGAAAATATTTATACTGTTACATTAACCGGAACAACAATGACAGGTTTTCAGTTGGTAGATGCTGACACAGGAGCAGAGAAAAAGTTTGATGGTCAGAGCGAAGAAGTGAAAGCTATCAACGCCATAACAACAGACACCTCGATCTATTACTTAAGTGACGGCAATGGTGGTATGAAATGGTATAAAGATGCCAATAAATCCGAAACCCTGATCGAATACAAAGAGGCAGGTTATGTAAGCCCGGAGGTAAATGGACGAAATGTAACATTCCGTGTTCCAACAGACAAAGCCGGAAATGCAGAGGCAGTTACAGTTCCAGGGGGAATGAACGGCTGGAAAGTGGATTCTTCCGACTATGAACTGAAAAAAGATGAAGCAGCAGGTATGTGGGTTGGAACTTTTACCATTGTGCCAGGAAAATATGAATATAAATTTGCAATTAATAAATCATGGGATGTTTCATTTGCAGATCCGGCGAATAATAGAGTGAGTGGAGAAAACAGTTTATTGATCGTTCCGGGCTTGGCTAACGGAAAAGCAGATGCAATGAAAGGAATTGAGACAGCACTTCCAGAAAAACTGACATTGTGGTCTGAAGACGGAACAAGCAGTGAAACTCCGGTTACTTACAGTTTAAAAACTGCAAATAAAGATATTACATTAAATGGAAATAGCATTATAATCGGCAAATCTTATGCAGGACAGACCGTAGAACTGACGGCAGAAGCAGAGAACGGACAGACCTCTGACTTTGTGGTCAATGTGACAGAAAAATTATATACATATACCATTTATTATTACGATTTCGATGCAACACATATGTCAGAAAATGCATCTGACTTATGGATCTGGGAGAAAAATGGTGTTGGAGCGACAGAGGGAACACCTTTTACCGCAACCGAGACACTTTCTGATGGGAATGAGTGGCTGCGCGCAGAAATAAAACTTCCATATACAGACCTTCAGATCATCCCAAGATCAAAAGACGAGTGGAAATGGGAGACGGACACGATTTCTTATAGCAACAGCGCAGGAACGGAAAATGTAACACTTTATATTGTATCCAATAGTAAACAGGCATACACAGAGATTCCAGAGCTGGTAGCACCGAGATCCCGCTACGTCATGATCGAGTACGACAGACCGGCGAAGGACTACACAGGTTGGAACATTTACACCTGGAACAGTGGATTTGGCTCTGATGTATCTGTAGCTTTTGCAGACATCAATGGAAAAATGGTTGCCAAAATTCCGGTAAAAGATTCGCAGGCAGATCTGATGTTATCTTTCTGTATGAGACAAAGTACTGCTGACAATGAGTGGGCAAACAAAGACAGCGGTGACCATTATGTGACGATCCCGGCAGACCAGTCAGTGGTAAAAGCAGTGTTCACACAGGGAGAAGGAATCACAAGAGTATTGCCATACAACACAGGTTTTGAGCGGGATGGAGCAAATAATGCAATCCATTTTTACTACAGAAATGATGAACTGGCAGCAGAGAATAACCTTGCTTCTTTAGACGGCAAAGTCAGTGTTGTTGTCAACGGACAGACCTGCCCGATGACTTATGATGCAGCAAATGACCGCTTTGGATACGATTTCACTGGCGTTTCCACTGGTGATTACTATTACTACTATGTGGTAAATGGAAAAGAGGAATTAGATGCATTTAATGATGTAACTGCAAACGACAGCAATGGAAAAGAATGCAGTGTATGTCATTACAAAAAAGCAAATGTGAGCGTAGAGGCTTCTTTATCACAGTATGCAATGGACTACAATGACAACAATGTGTTATCCGTAAAATTTACTGCAAAAGACGGAGAAGGTCTTGAAACATCTGAAATTGCTGCAATCACAGCCGATTTGAGTGAATTAGGATTAAACAGGGAATTTGCGATTGATCCGACACTCATGGAAGGAACAATCTCCTGCCTGAATACGGTAGCCGCAGGAGAAAAAACGATTCCTGTTACAGTGAAAGATATTTATGGAAATGTATATACAACAGCGACAAATGTTACCGTCACAGAGCGCAAAAAAAGTGCCGGAGATTTCGACTGGGATGAGGCAGTGATTTATTTTGCAGTGACAGACCGTTTCTTTGACGGAGATGCAAGCAACAATGATGCATACGGAGTTGGAGATTATAACACAGGCGAAAAAGGCGGATCCAGCTATCACGGTGGAGATTTTGCCGGATTAAACCAGAAACTGGATTATTTAAAAGATCTGGGTGTGAACACAATCTGGATCACTCCAATCGTAGAAAATATCACAGAAGATCAGCATGATAATAAGACAGATACCGCTACCTATGGCTATCATGGTTACTGGGCAAGCGATTTCACAAAGTTAAACAAACATCTTGGAACAGAGCAGCAGTTCAAAGCATTACTGGATGCCGCTCACAGCAAGGGAATGAAAATCATGGTGGACGTTGTGTTAAACCATGCAGGTTACGGTACAGAAAAATACTTCAACAGTATTTTAACAGATGCAGATGGAAACAGTATTTCCATGATCCGTGACTCCAACAACACGATCAGCGGTGATGATAAATATGATTCATTGTCAGATCTGCCTGATTTTGTGACAGAAAACAAAGCAGTGACAGACCAGCTTGTTACATGGCAGACCGAGTGGATGTCAAAATACAGTATTGACTATTATCGTGTGGATACTGTAAAACATGTAGAGACAACGACATGGGAAGCTTTCAAAAACTCGCTGACCAAAGTAAATCCTGATTTTAAAATGATAGGAGAGTATTCCGGTGCAGGATATGCCAATAATGCGGGAGAACTTGGAACCGGAAGCATGGATGCACTGTTAGATTTTGATTTCAATGATTTTGCACAGAAATTTGTAACCGGAGATATTTCTGGTGTGGAAAGTTCTTTACAGAAACGAAATGGTGCGATCAATAACACTGCTACAATGGGAAGCTTTTTGAGCAGTCATGATGAGGACAGCCTTCAGTATAAGCTTGTAAATGAGAGTAAACTCAGCGAAGAAGAAGCTTATAACCTGATGAAAGTGGCAGCAACACTCCAGATTACCGCAAAAGGTCAGCCGGTACTCTATTATGGAGAGGAGATTGGACAGGGTGGAGCCAACAACTGGCCATACCAGACAAACCGCCGCGACTTTGACTGGACAGAGCTGGAAAAACAGAAAGCAGACAGCAACAGTATTTACAACCATTATAAGACAATGCTTGCAATCCGTAATACATACACAGATGTATTTGCAAGAGGAAACAGAAGTACAGTGGCAGCTTCTGACGCAGAAGGTTACGAAGTGATCAGCAGAAGTTATGGAAACAGCACCTTATATGTAGGAATGAATGTGAAAGAGGCAGAGAAAGAAGTAGTGATCCCGGTAGCAGAGAGTGCTGGAACAGTTTTTAAAAACCTTTATGATGGAAAAACTTACACTGTTTCTGCTGACCAGAACGTTTCTGTTACCATTCCGGCAGCAAAAGATGGTGGAACAATTGTTTTGACTGCGGAGACAAAAACAGAACCGGCTCCGGATAATACAACAGATGATAAAAAGCCAGATGGAAAAACAACAGAGGATCATAACGGAAATCAGCAGACATCAGGAAACAATTCCAGTCAGGTCAATTCTGCAGTCCAGACAACTCCAAAACAGGAAGAACAGGCTGTAGCAGAAGTAACCGTGCAGGAGGAGAGTTTTGCAAATGTGATCGAGGCAGTGAATAAGGCAAAAACCGGAAGTAAAATCCGTGTAAACCTGTTAAAGACAACCAAAATTCCTGCAAGTGTGTTCGAGAGTATCAAAGGAAAAGATATGAACGTAACCTTCAAGGTAAGTGATCAGGTCAGCTGGATCATCAATGGAAAAGATATCACCGGTAATGTGACAGCGCCGATCGATCTTGGTCTGGTTGTGGGAACAAGTGATATTCCAAAACAGAAAGTGACAGCGCTGGCAGACGGAAATGAAACCATCCAGCTCTCCTTAAATTATGACGGAGTATTTGGCTTTGAGGGAATATTGAGACTTTTCGTTGGCAAGGACTACAGTGGAAAAATAGCAAATCTTTATTACTATAATGAGACAACTGGTAAGTTTGAGTATTATCAGGCAGTACAGGTAAAAGAAGATGGTACTGTAGACTTCAAGTTCTCACACGCATCCGATTATGTCATCGTCTTAAATGAAACAGATATGAGCCAGACAACAGGCAGCGTGATCGCAAGTCCGAAGACATCGGATAACACACCGGTTGCAGCAGCAGTGATATTATTACTGTTTGGCTGTGCACTGATGGGAACCGCATACAGAAAAAATAAAAAATTCTAAATGAAATTCATAAGATGTCACTAAAAAATATGCCGCACGAAAAATTACCCTTTCGTGCGGCATATCTTGTGTGTGTGAAGGGAAAATTAATTTTCTTCCACGATCACCACGCCCCATGGTTCCAGCGAAAGCGTTTCCTGTTCCATTATTTTTCTGCCGGACAATAATTCCGTGCCAGAGATTCCTTTGCAGATGGCGGTCTGTTTTTCATCGGAATAATTGAAGTAAAATCTTACCCGTTTTCCAAAATCATTGACGCCTTCCCTGATGATCAATGGGAAGTGGCATTCTGGATGTACTAAAAGTGTTTCCGGAAGCGAAGCAAAGTAATGAACCAGAACTTTTTCCAGAAGTGCGCCATCAAACATGCTGGAGAGATACAGTGCTGACCCTTTTCCAAACTGATTGACTGTGGCAGCCGCATATTTTTTCCAGACCGGGTGATCGTAGAAAAAGAGCGGTGTGGCGGTATCACAGATCACAAGATCCATCCAGTGCAGACATTTGCTGCTGGTTGTGCAGGATTCATCGGAACATGACGAGCCGGCATTGGAAGCCGCATTTTCATGACTGGAGCAGGATGGATGAGTCATAAAATCAGGCAGTGTTACCGAAACATCTACAGGGTAGGTATATTGGTTATAGTGGATACCAAGACATTCCTGTAAAATGTGAGGCTGTGTATCCGCATAAATTTTTAACTGTTCATCTGAAAAACCGGAACGGAACGTCGTGATCAGATGTCCGCCGTTTTTTACATAATCAGAAATTGCGGTGAGCAGATCTTCGGAAGCACTGTAAAGTGCAGGCACGATCAGGCACTCGTAGGAAGAAAAATCACGTTCCGCAGAGGAGATCATGTCGTACTCGATATTTAAATGGTACAGAGCATCGCCAAGCCAGCGGGCAACGGTGTTATAACTGTAATTGCCGAGGTCTTTCAATGGGAAAAGACGCAGTCCGGTCAGGGAGTTATTGTCAAGCAGTATGGCAGCACGGTTTTTCTTTTGCAGGTTTTTAAGGTGGGTGCCAATCCGCTTCCAGTCTGCGCCGATGGATGCAGCTTCCCGGTAAGTCTCATTTTCGGAAAAATCGTGTGACAGGATGCCCTTCCAATAGCTCTCAATCGCATTGTGGATCGAGTGCCAGTGCCAGTACATGACACTGTTGGAGCCGTTTGCAATGTGGCTGTAGGCCTGAAGCCTGAGCTGCCCCGGATATGGAAGCCATGCAATATTTCCCTGAGCCTGTGTCTCTAAAACAAGGTAATTGTCTTTCTTTAAGCTGCGCGAGATGTTGCCGCAGAAGGTAATCTCTTCCCCGGTAAGAAGCGACTGGGAAGGATGATAAATGTCACATCCGGCAACGGTCATGCATCTGGCAGCTTCGTACTGGTTGACCTCCGGCTGATAGCCGATGGAATGGTCTGTCCAGTCGTAGTCGAAGTTCTGTGTAATGAACTGATCCGGGCGCTTGTATCCGGAAACGATCGAAGCCTGCCATGTTAAAAATCTGGTTACAAGCAGACGCTGGAATTTGGCAAATTCTGCGGCAAGGCTTTCATTGATCGTGCCACGGACATCCGGGAAATCTTCCCATGTATTGATGCGGTTGCTCCAGTAGTCCAGCCCGAACTCGTGATTGAATTCATTGATATCCGGATATTTTTCCTTTAAATAATCGACAAACATTGCCTGAACACGCAGACCGGCAGTGCCGTAGCTTTTTGTCTCATTGTCCAGCTGAAATCCGATGATATGCGGAACATCTTTGATATGTTCCATCATTGCGCGGATAACCCGCTCGCAGTGGAACAGATAGCCTGCGTGTGTGATATCCATATTCTGTCTTGCACCATAAATGTTCTGACCGTTATTGGTCAAAGCCAGAATGTCCGGGTATTTTTTTGACAGCCATGCCGGGATGGCGTAGGTCGGTGTCCCGACAATGACAGAAATATGGTGGCGTGCAGCCGCCTCAAGCATTTTATCGAGATGTGTGAAATCAAAGATACCGTCTTTTGGCTCGATGGTACTCCAGGTCGATTCTGCGATACGGATCGTATTCATGCCAGCCTTTTCCATCATTTCCATGTCTTTTTCCACGCGGTCATATGGAAGGTATTCCGAGTAATAAGCTGCCCCGAAAAGTAAATGGTCTGTTTTCATATTGTCCCCCAAAAAAATATTTTCATGTTGACAATCAGTGTGATCTTCTATATTATCATCTGATAACGCAACCGATTGCGCAAACATATTATAACATCAGGAAAAACAAATGTAAATCCGATGTTGATACGAAAAAACAGAATTGTTACCGGAACAGGGCATAAGTGAGCAGAAACAAAAGATTGTTTGGAAAATATGTAAAAATGTCATTGCTTTTTTTCGGGAATAGGATGATAATAATATTGTTGCGCAAAGGATGCGCAGTACATCAGGGCAGGACAAAGTAACATTGTGGCAGGATCGCAAGCGATACAGGAAGTCACAGCACAATTCAGGGGAAGTAACTGCTTTGAGGAAAGAAGGGGTTTTATGGGGAACGAAGAGAAGAAAAATATAACGATCGCAGATGTGGCAGAAGCACTTGGTGTTTCAAAAACCACTGTCTCAAGAGCCATTTCAGGGAAGGGACGGATCGGGCAGGAGACGAGAGACCGTGTATTAAAATATATTGAGGAGCATGACTATAAGCCAAACGTTATCGCCAAAGGGCTGGCGCAGTCAAAAACATATAATCTTTGTGTGGTCATGCCGGGAGATTATGATGTTGTGGATCTCACATTCTTTCAGGAATGCTTATTTGGGATTCAGGAGATCGCCGGAATTATGGAGTATGATATCCTGCTTTCCATCTGTAAAAATAACGATATCTCATCGTTAGAGCGCATTATCTCAAACCGTAAAGTAGATGGCGTGATCCTGATGAGGACGTTTGTGGAGGACCGGCAGATTGAGTATCTTCAGGAAAAAAAGGTACCGTTTGTGACGATCGGTTCCTCTAATTATACAGGTGTGATCCAGATCGACCACAATCACAAAAGTGCGTGTAAAGAACTTACATCCATTATTTTAATGAAGGGAATGAAGCGTATTGCACTGATCGGCGGAGATGAGAACCATGTGGTCACACAGAGCCGTCTGCGGGGATTCCGGGAAGCTTATGAAAAAATGGGTGAGGTCATTGATCCGACAATGCTTTTTTTAAATCTTGATAATCATGTGGTGATCGACAAGATCGTGGAAGAGGTACTCGAGCGAAAGGCAGAATGTATTTTGTGTATGGATGATGCAGTGTGCAGCCGGGTATTGAAAAAGCTGCGTGAAAAGCATGTAAAGGTTCCAAAAGATATCCGTGTGGCATCTTTTTATAACAGCTCCGTACTGGAAAATAATGTGCCGTCCATTACATCACTTTCTTTTGATGCGAAAGAGCTTGGCATGGTTGCATGTAAAACGGTATTGGATGTGATCGAGGGTGCGGAAGTGGAGACAAGAACATTGCTTCCATACGAAGTTGTCCTTAAGGAGTCTACAAAATAAAATAGGATGAGAGAAAGCAGGTTTATTTTGCGTGAAAGAAAACGCAGATTCTGTAGTGCTTTTACAGGTTGTGAAGGGCAGATATAAGCGTCCTCTCACAAGTTGTGATTTTATAGGTTTATGAAAAGAAAAACGGTACAGACGAAATATGATGTTCTTGTTCGCCGGGCATTCCGATAAGCCTCTAAAAAGTCTTGTCTCCATGGCTCACAAAGGAAATCATATTTGTCTGTACCGTTTTTCTTTCATTTACGCTGTGAATGACTTGTGAGAGGACGCTTATATTTGCCCAATTTACGCTGTGAATTGCACCACAGAATCTGCAATTTATGTTATGGAACTCACGGTTATTTCCACCTCTATGCGATAAAACATTTCATCTGACAACTTATGAACATGGACGGTTTTAATCACAATTACACATCTTCAATTCCAATTCTTCTGTTTCTAAGCTCTCCATCAATTTGAAAGCCCAGCTTTTTCAATAAATTTCCAGAAGCCATATTACTTATATTATATTTTGCTTCAAGCATATAAGTGAAACTCTGGTTAAAGCTGTTTTAGTTTTGCGAGTTCTTTCTGAAGACGAAGTAATTCTGCATCCTTTTCAGCCAGCAGTTTTTGATTTTCAGCGATTGTATTATCCTGTTCAATAATCGTATCTTCCAGCTGTTTAATTTTAGCATTTTTATTTCGCTCCCAAAACTCCGCATCTGCACGTGCTCTCGCCTGCTGCCGGATGATTTCATCAGCATTGACAGTGTAAAGATCATTGGAAGCCTGCAATAAATCTGGGTTGTTCTTTGCAATCATTCTGAGTTCCTCCCATGTCTTAGCTTTAAAAAGTTTCGCCCAGCGGTCAATCTCATAGTTTTGATCCTCGGCTGTGGCAAGGTCTATCCGAGTTAAGTCTAACACATGGATGGAAAATTTACTACTGTAAAGATGCCCTGTTTTTTTATTTCGAAGTTCATAAGTGGCGAAAAATTCGGGCTGATCTTCAAACAGTGTAAAGTTTAAGAATCCAATACTGTGAACCGGAAGCACTTCTTTGTATTCTTCCCCGGAATTGAGCTGGTCAAAGCTTCTTGCTGCGTAGCTGATGGAACGTTCTGACCAGTTGTATTCGTTAGACATCTGCATTTCAAGGTCGATAAGCTGTTCATTATTCAGATTGACGCGGATATCCAGAATAAAATCTTTGTCTGAAATCGCAGCACCAAGCTCGATTGGGTTTGTGATGGCCACATCGTGAATACTTTCTTTTTTTAGGTGTAGCAAAGCTGCAATCAATGCTTTCAGCACCTGCTTGTCCTTCTGTAAAATAGCACGAAACATATAGTCATTTGTAAATGGATAGTCAATACTGCCGGTTGCAGTTTCAAAAGATAGATTTGTGTGTAAGGTCATGTGTCCTCCTTCGTAGATATGTGGTTATGATGGTTGAAAAATGAGGTGATATGCCAGATTTTTTCGAATGTATAAACACAGATAAGATAAAAGATGCAGTCATTGAATGACTGCAATACATCTGCGATGGATTAAGAATAGCATTTATAAAGTAAAATGTATATGCGATCTGCTGGTATTTTATAAAACTTTTAGAAAGCGTGTATAACCGGAGTTTAACTACCAATAGTATTTTTCTGTCTCATCTGTCAAACTTCTATATGTTCAGTGATAAGCCTGTATAATTCTGGTCTTCTATTTTTTAGTCCATCTATTTCACAACTTCTATACTTTCGTAGCATATCTACATCTAGTTCAGCCAAAAACACACCTTCTTCATCTCCAGCTTCACTCACAAGCATATCACGAGGCGCACCTGTCTCTGTGTTATATATAACGCCATCAAACAATGTTGAGTGTCCATTACAACCACGATACAGAGCAGGATAGTTACAAGTAGCAATCGCTAACATATTCTCATAAGCCCGGCCGCGCAATTGAGATAATCTATTTATTTCCATAGGACAGGCATTTGGAACAAGAATGAGTTCTGCGCCTTTGATCATCAGGATTCTGGCAGACTCAGGAAACTCTCTGTCATAACAAATCATTGAACCGACTTTGATCAGACCTTCTTTGGTATCAAGTTCCTCAACATAAAAGTTTTCTCCGGCATCAAGTACCCCTTCATCATCGTCCTCTCCGAAGTCACAGATATGTACCTTTGAGTAACAATATACCAGCTTTCCATGTCTATCAAATAGGCAAACTGTATTTCTAGGCTTAGGCTCATGCTTTTCCAACAGTGTTATCGCTATTGCCATATTCAGTTTTAAAGAAATCTCCGAAAATTGCTTTACATACTTACTGTTTAATGAAATGGAGTTTGGCTCCAACCATTCTTTATTGTGAGGAAAAGTATATCCGCTACTCCACATTTCTGGAAATAACGCTATATCTGCGCCATTTGCTTTTGCTTCACGACACGCTTTTATTCCATTAAAAATGTTCATAAATGCTTGAAATTTCAAGGTTTATCGGTTGCACAATAATTGAAAATGAAAAGAATAAGACAAGAAAATAACAAAATGATTTGGTGAAAATAGACAAAAAACAAACATATTTATTATAAATCATGCACATTGACACAAAAACAACTGCGTACTATACTTAAACCATCGAACAACCGATTGCGCAAAAAGCGGAACGCAACAAAACACAAAAGCGGAACGCAACAAAACACAAAACAGATTGCAATACAAAATGCGAAACAAAAGAAGTATTGCGCAAATGCACAAAAGTCGGTAAAATGGTTCGGAAACGCAAAAATGCGGGAAGAAAAAAGGGAGGAAATTTTCAATGAAGAAAAAAGTATTAAGCGTATTACTTGCAACAAGCATGGTTGTTTCCTTAGCAGCATGCGGAAGCAAAGAAGAGACAACAGACAATGCAGCAGGCGGCAGCACAGCAGCTGCTACAGAGACAGCAGAAGCAGCTGATACAACATCAGCAGATGATGCAATTGCAAACCTGATCGCTGCAACAGAAGGAACTGTAGACATTCAGCTCTGGTGCTCAGAGCTTGAGGCTTACCAGACAGTTATGAAAGAACTGACAGATAAATTCCAGGAGCAGTACTCAGGTGTAGATTTCAACATTACGATCGGTGCTGTATCTGAGGCAGATGCAAAAGATAAGATCCTCGAAGATATCGATGCAGCAGCAGATGTATTCGTATTTGCAGATGATCAGGTAAATGATCTTGTAAATGCAGGAGCACTTCAGGAAATAGCAGCTACTTATACATATGATCCGGCAGAGACAAACTCTGAGGCAACTGTAGCAGCAGCTACAAAAGACGGAAAACTTTATGCTTATCCATTAACAGCTTCCAACGGATACTTCCTGTACTATGATTCAAACATTTTCTCAGAGGAAGATGTAGCTTCCTGGGAAGCTCTTGAAGCAAAAGCTGAAGAAGCCGGAACAAAAGTTGGTATGAACATCGCAGACGGCTGGTATGTATATGGATTCTTCGCAGGAGCAGGATGTACCCTTTCCATGAATGAAGACAACTCCAATGAGTGTGACTGGAACAATGAGACAGGTCTTGCAGTAGCAGAGAGCATTGAGAATATTGCTTCTTCCCCAGCATTTGTAAACGTAGCAGATCAGGAAGCAATCACAATGCTGACAGATGGAACACTTGGAGCATACGTTTCCGGTACATGGAATGCAACTTCTTTCCAGGATCAGTATGGTGATGGATATGCTGCCAGCAAACTTCCTACCTTTGATGTGAATGGAACAGCTACACAGATGGGATCTTATGCAGGATACAAATTCGTAGGTGTTAACTCTCATGCAAAAAATGTTGGCTGGTCAATGCTTCTTGCTGAGTACTTAACAAACGAAGAGAGTCAGTTAGAGATCGGACTTGCAACAGCAGAAGGTCCTGCTAACCTGGCAGCAGCTTCCCAGATTGACTCCCCGGCACTTGCAGCACTTGCAGCTCAGTCAGCATACGCTGATCAGCAGCTTGTAGGTAACAACTACTGGGATCCGGCAAAAGCACTTGGACAGAACCTTGTTGACGGAGCTGCTGATCTTCAGAAAGTACTTGACGATGCAGTAGCCGGTATTACACAGCCGGTAGCTGAATAATCCACATTCGGTCATACGTATAGCATAGAATGTCCGCTGGGCGTACCTTCTATCTATCATGAATCTGAATTCCACATGCTCTGCATTGGGCAGGGTATGTGGAATTTTTAAAAAGAGAAACATTTTTGTCCTGTGACAAAAGTACTCATTCACGCAAGGGAGTGAATCTATGAAAACATTTTTAAATGCAGTCAAAAAGTACTTTGCCGACTTTGGAAGAGCTGTGGCAAAGGGGGATATCTGGTGTAAACTCTCGCTGATCATTCTGGGAGCCGGATATTTTGGACGGAAACAGATTATAAAGGGTATTTTAATGACAACTCTCGAAGTGATTTTTTTCCTGTTTACCGGTCTTTTTTCTATCAATTATATTAAGGATCTGAATACGCTTGGTACAGTACAGTATGAGGCAGTGTTTGATCCGCTGACTATGAAAAATACTGTTAATGATTACGACAACTCATTGCTCATCCTTCTTTATGGAATCGTGGGAATCCTCGTGATCTTAGCATTCATACTTTTATATATAAGCAACATGAAGGCTGTTTACCGCCTTCAGCTTATGAAGGAAGAGGGAGAGCACATCAATACATTTGGTGAGGATGTCAAATCTCTTTTCAATGGTAAGTTTTATATCACATTGCTTACCCTGCCAAGTATCGGCGTTATCATGATGAATATCATACCGATCATTTTCATGTCCTGTGTGGCATTTACCAATTATGATATGGATCATATGCCGCCAAACTATCTGTTTACATGGGTGGGACTCAGGAACTTTAAAAATATGTTTACAGGCGGAACGACCATCACATTCTCCTATGCGTTCGTGAGGATTCTTGCATGGACGATGATCTGGGCGGTAATGGCAACTTTTACAACCTTTATCGGTGGTATTCTTCTTGCAAAACTGATCAATCATGAGAATACATATTTCAAAAAAATGTGGCGTTCACTTTTTGTAGTGACCATCGCAATTCCACAGTTCGTAACCTTGCTGTTAGTCAGCAAAATGTTTGCAGATCACGGTATTGTGAACACATGGTGTTCCAACATTGGTCTGACCGGATTTTTGAAGGATATCGGTCTTGTTTCAGGAAACTTTATTCCGTTCCTCTCAAAACCGGGCTGGTCCCACGTGATGATCATCCTTATCAACATCTGGGTCGGTGTTCCATATCAGATGCTTTCCGCAACTGGTATCCTGATGAATATTCCGACGGATCAGCTGGAGAGTGCACGAATTGATGGAGCCAATAAATGGCAGATTTTCTGGAAGATCACAATGCCATATGTATTGTTTATCTGCGGACCGTCTTTGATACAGAGTGTGATCGCCAATATCAACAACTTCAACGTTATTTACCTGCTGACAAGTTCTACAACTACGGCAAATATGGCGTTTGCAAACTCCAATGCCAAGGAGACAGACCTTCTTATCACATGGCTGTTTACTTTGACCAATGATAACTCAAACTACAAGATGGCATCGGTGATCGGAATTATTTCGTTTGTAATCTGCGCACTTCTGACACTGCTTAGCTACACCAGAATGATCAGTGGTGACAAAGAGGAGGTGTACCAATAATGAAAAAGAAAACATGGAATATCATAATCAGACATGTGGTACTTGCACTGCTCGCATTCATCTGGCTCATCCCGATCGTCTGGCTGGTTGCGACATCGTTATCCGCAACAAAGGGCGTAAGTTATCAGCATTTCTTTCCGACACGCTGGACGCTGGCAAATTTTCACCAGCTGTTCTTTGAGACAGATACTGCTGCAAACTTTCCGGCATGGTTTAAAAATACCTTTATCGTGGCACTATTTACCTGCATTATCTCTTCCTGCTTTGTACTGATGGTTTCTTATGCATTCAGTTGTATGAGATTTAAAGGAAGAAAACAGTTGATGAGCTTTTCCATCATCCTTGGAATGTTCCCTGGTGTACTTTCCATGATCGCAGTTTACTTTGTGTTGAAAATGATCGGACTCACCGATTCTCTGGCTGGTTTGATCATCGTTTACTCCGCTGGTTCCGGACTCGGATTCCTTGTATTAAAAGGATTCTTTGATACAATTCCGGTTTCCTTAAGGGAGGCAGCGCGTCTCGAGGGTGCATCCGAGGCAACTATTTTTACGAAAATTATTATTCCTTTGTCAAAACCAATGATCGTGTATACCATCATTAACGCTTTCTTAAGTCCATGGATGGATTTTGTAATGGCACGTATCATGATCAAGTCCAAGGAATCTGCTGACTGGACGGTAGCAATCGGACTTTACAACCTCTTACAGAAGACGTTGATCGGGGATTACTTCGCAATCTTCTGTGCGGGTGGTGTGATGATCGCAATTCCTATTTCGATTCTTTTCGTAGTAATGCAGAAGTTCTACGTTGAAGGTGTGACAGGTGGAGCAGTTAAGGGCTAAATCATAAGACAATTGCGAAACTCGTAAAAACTAAATTGAAAGAACAGATAATTCTGAAACTCACAACATTCAGAATATAAATTGGAGTTTCAAAATTATCTGCAATTCAAAGAATCTTATGGAAGTTTCGCAATCGTCTAATCATATAAAATTTTGAGGAGAAAATGAAAAAAATGGATAAATTTGTATTGAATCTTATTCATCGTCCAGAGATGGTTCCAGAGTATTCTGCAACCGTGACAGGACAGGGCAAAGAGGAGGATATCGGAGATAAAGCACTGCTGACAGAGTCTCTGGATATTTTCAAAACACAGCAGAGACTGGCACATGAGAATGGATTAAAAGTAACCATTCAGATGACATATGCATCTCTTTTCAATGATGAAGCTGTAGAGATCGCAAAACATGACCATGAAGTATATGGTGATGAGATCGCATTATCACTGCTTGGTTTACCATGTGAGGAATTCCGTGAGAAATACAAGACAAAAGATTTCTGTATCTGGATGTTCTCTATGGAAGATAAAAAAGCGATCGTAAACGACGTATTTGAAAAATTCCATGACAGATTCGGTTTCTATCCGGAATCAACAGGTTCCTACTATATGGATGCTGATCTGACAAACTATATCAAAGCAGCTTATCCAACTGTAAAATGTGCAGTTGCAACCTGCTGGGAGGAAGGACCAAAAGCATATCATACCTGCAACAACTCCTGGTATACATTATTCGATGGCGGTCCATGGGCACCATGGATTCCTTCCAAACAGAATACACATGCACCGGCAGCAAACAAAGAAGAGGATAGCGGAATCGTAGCAATCCCACATCTTTCCCGCGACCTGATCGCATGTTACGACGGAAATGGTTCCAACTTCGGAACACATCCACAGAACGTACTCCGTGGAATGATCTATGATACAAAGACATGGGAGTATCCATATTTGTATAACTTAATTGACCAGTATCGTTCTCTGGAAAAATACAACAACGGATATTCCTACAACATGATGTTCGTTGGACCGGGCTGGATGAACAAGATGGGACGCTGGGAGCAGCCATATGAACTTCTTTACAAATCTTACAGCGATGGATGTGCTTACTATGGCAAGCTGAAAAAAGAAGGACAGCTTATCGATATGACGATGTCTGAGTTTGCAGACTACTATCGTGAGAAAAAAGGTGTCAACGATAACAATTACAACGAACCGGAATGTGCGCTCTGGAGAGATATCTTATATGGTTCTGACAAACAGTTATTCTGGTATTGCGATCCATATATGAGGGCATGTGTGAACATGGATCAGGGCGGTGCAATCGTAGATCTTCGTCCTTACGCAGCAAAATTAGAGTGGCCGGTTGGTATCGGTACAAAACATGTGCAGGATGCATCTTACCCATTCCTGATCCAGGAGAAATACCGTGCAGGATACTTCACACATTATGCCGGAGAAGGAACCGTAAGAAGTGCAAAACTTTCTTACAAAGGAGAGGAAGTGGATCTCTGCCTCTGCCCGACACACGCACATTTCTCACAGGAAGGAAAGACAAGAATTCTTACCTTAGATCCTGTGACAATCGAGTTTAGGGATTTAACCGTAAAACTTCAGACAAAAGAGTACTTCGAAGAAGGATCCTCAAACATTAAGATTGAGAGAAATATCTTGGAGATGAGTGATCCAACTGCAGAAGTGACATTAAATGAGTACATGGTTGCATGCTATGGTACAACAGAGTATTCCGAGGATATGTCAAACATCACCTTAAAGATTGACGGATCGGAAGAAAAAGAAATCCACTATGCATACAAATGCCGCGAGGAAGGTGTTGTCGGAGCAAAAGAAGTTTCCGCAGTCATTCCTGAAATCGAGACACGTGTATCCATGACAGCTTCTGATGAAACAGCAGAAGGATATGTAAAAGAAGGATATGCATTCTCACCAATGTTTACATTGGGATACAGAAAAACAATCTCAGATAAGGAGGTATTTGCAACATGGCTCAACTTGGCAAAGGCAAATTAAATTATAGATGCCCATCCTGCTTTTTAAGAGATCTGGACATTGATATGTTTTATAATAAAGAAACAGGAATTTACAGCTGCATCCGCTGTCAGTACAGAGGAACAGAGGAGGACGTTTTGGAGAAAAACGAGATGATTCGTTTCCGTTATAAAGCAATGCACGATAGAATTACAAAATTTGATTTTGATTAAACCGAAGGAGGCTGTCTTGAATTTTTGAGGCAGCCTTTTTCAAAAAGAGGTAACAGCCATGGGGAAAAAGAAAAAAGACACGATGGAGCTTCGGTTTTACGAGGTGCCACAAAATGAATATGTTCTTGCACTTTTAGGAGACAGCTGGATCCGTGACTATGGTCATGATGAGAGCAATCTTCATTTTCATAATCTCATGGAGATCGGTTATTGCAAACATGGCACAGGGGAATTGATCTTAAACGAGGAGTCAAAGCCTTACGAACCGGCGATGGTCAGCATTATCCCACAGAATTACCCACATGTGACCATCAGTGATACGGACAGTGGGCCAAGCTTTTGGGAGTATCTGTTTTTTGATCCGATGGTCATGATCCAGGAATTGTATCCAGATAATCCGGTCATACAGAAAAAGATTCTGCAGATGGTCAACCAGAAAGCATTATTTTTTCATGAGTGGGAAAATCCGGGGGTTTCCGTGCTGGTCAAAATGATCATGGATGAGATGCGGCAGAAGAAAAAACGTTTTCATGAATGTGTCCGGGGACTTATGACCGCACTGTTTGCAGAACTTTTACGAATGTGCGAAAATGATATTGCGGAGGATGAGATCCGGAAAAAGACAGGTGTTTCACAGATCACACCGGCATTGGAATATGTCAGAAATGAATATGCGAACAATATCCGGGTGGAGGAGTTAGCGAAGGCGAGCCACATGAGCGAGACACATTTCCGCAGGGTGTTTGAGTCCTACATGAATATGTCTCCGATGGATTACATCAATCTGATGCGGGTACAGAAAGCCTGTGACATTATGAAAAAGACGAATGACTCCATGGATGTTGTTGCACAGAAGGTTGGATTTACCACGACTTCCACGTTCAACCGGAATTTCAAAAAATATTTAAACACATCGCCGTATCAGTGGAAGATCAGACCGGAAAATTACGAGAGAAAGCTTTTGAATTATAATATTTCTGCGCTGAAAGGCTGGTAAGGCATAAGGAGACATTTCTATGGGATTTGATGTAAAAAAGATTCATGATCCAAAGTTTTTCAAAGAAAACTGCATGGCGGCACATTCCGACCATGTTACATATAAAAATGAAGCGGAGGCAATGGAACAAAACAGTAGTTTCAGACTTTCCTTAGATGGAATCTGGAAGTTTCATTATGCAAAAAATGATGCACAGACGATTCTGGGTTTTGAGGCGGAGAACTACAATTGCAGACCGTGGGATGACATCCGTGTGCCGGCGCATATCCAGATGGAGGGGTACGATATTCCACAGTATGCCAATATCCAGTATCCGTGGGATGGAAGAGAGGATGTGTGGCGTGACGCGGTACCGACAGACTTTAACCCGGTGGCAAGTTATGTGAAATATTTCACATTGCCGGAAGGATTTATAAAAAATGGACTTTACATCTCATTTCAGGGTGTAGAGAGCGGTTTTGCATTGTGGCTTAATGGAAGTTATGTCGGTTACAGTGAGGACAGCTTTACACCGTCGGAGTTTGATCTGACACCATATGTGAAAGAGGGCGAGAACAAACTGGCGGTGAAGGTGTTCAAATGGACCTCATCAAGCTGGTGTGAGGATCAGGATTTCTATCGATTCTCCGGTATTTTCCGCTCGGTTTATTTATATACCATGCCGAAGGTGCATGTGTATGACCTGAAAGTGCAGCCGGTTGTTGAGGAATCGTTGGAGAATGCGAAGCTGGTGCTTGATATGGAGATTTGTGGAAAAGTAGAAACTGTTGAAAAATCCGCAGATGATGCCAAAATGCAGAATGTATCTGCCAAAATCACGCTCACAGGAAGCAGGGATGATTCAAAAGAGGGAGTTGCCGGAAGTGTTTCAGAAAACACAATTTTTTCCGAGACAATCAGCTTTCAGTCCAATAATACTTCAGATACGATCCGTTTCACAGATACAGGTGCAGCGACAGTTCACTTTGAACAGCAAGTGAGCCATCCAGCGCTCTGGAGTGCTGAACATCCGGATCTTTATACGCTTACGGTCGAGCTTTTTGATGAGAGTGGAAACAGCGTTGAATTTATTTCACAGAACATCGGATTCCGCCGTTTTGAGATGAAAGATGGCATCATGACTTTAAACGGAAAACGTATTGTCTTTAAGGGCGTGAACCGCCATGAATTCAGTTCGAAAACAGGACGTGCCGTTTCTAAAGAAGAAGTTTTGCAGGATATTATCACGATGAAGCAGAACAATATCAATGCGATCCGCACCTGTCATTACCCGGATGCCTCCGGCATCTATGAGCTGTGCGACCGGTATGGACTTTACATGATCGCGGAGAACAATCTAGAATCCCACGGTTCGTGGGATGCGGCAAGTCACGGACTTGTGCCGAAGGATACCATCGTTCCGGGCGATAATATGGACTGGGAGCCGATGATGTTAGACCGCGTGAACTCCTGCTATCAGAGGGATAAAAACCATCCGGCGATCCTGATCTGGTCGGTGGGAAATGAATCCTACGGCGGAAAAGTCATTTTTGACATGTCCGAAAAATTCCGTGCAGTAGATCCGCACCGTCTTGTACATTATGAGGGAATTTTCAATGACCGCAGATATGAAGGCACGAGCGACATGGAAAGCCAGATGTACACCAGCGTGGAAAATATTGAGAAGTTTTTGGCAGAGCATAAGGAAAAACCTTTTATCTGCTGTGAGTACACCCATGCGATGGGAAATTCCTGCGGGGCAATGCACAAATACACAGACCTTACCGATACCGAACCAAGATATCAGGGTGGTTTTATCTGGGATTATATCGACCAGTCTATTTTGAAAAAAGACCGCTATGGACAGGAATTTCAGGCATACGGTGGAGACTGCGGCGAGCGTCCGACCGACTACAATTTCAGTGGAAATGGGATCTGCTATGGCGGTGAACGTGATGCTTCCCCGAAAATGCAGGAGGTCAAATTCAACTATCAGAATATCAGCGTGGCTTTTGAGGGACACACCTTTATAGTTGTGAATAAAAATCTGTTTGCAGACACAAGTGAATATCAATGTGTCGTAATTTTACAGAAAAATGGAACAGTCGTGAAAAAACAGAAAATGGATATAAATGTTGCGCCGCTTTCATCCGGCACTTATGAGATCCCATTTGAGATCCCGGATGATGCAGAGTACGCAGTGACGGTTTCATTTGTACTGAGAGAAGACACACTCTGGGCAGAAGCCGGACATGAGGTGGCTTTTGGCCAGAAGGTTTACAAAAAAGAAGTGAAGTCTGCCGTACCGGAAAAACCATTAAAGGTAGTCCGCGGAAAAGTCAATATTGGTGTGAAAGGTGATGATTTTGACTGCCTGTTTTCCCTGTTGAACGGCGGTCTGGTTTCCTACCGCTATGCGGGAAAAGAGATGATCGGAAAAATTCCGATGCCGAACTTCTGGAGAGCGCCGGTGGACAATGACAACGGCAGCATGGCACCGGGACGTTATGCACAGTGGAAGATCGCCAGCATGTACATCAGTCACAGAAATGGCGGCATGTTTGACAATGTGCCGACAACCGTGGAGGAGACAGAGCACAGTGTGACCATCACATACACCTATTATATGCCGACCACTCCGGCATCAAAATGTCAGGCCGCATATACCGTATATGGCGACGGAACCGTTGAGACAAAACTTACCTATGATCCGGTGGAAGGACTGCCGGATATGCCGGAATTTGGCATGATGTTCAAATTAAACGCCGATTATGACAACGTTGAGTGGTATGGTTATGGACCAGAGGAAACTTATGCAGACCGCAGACATGGGGCAAAACTTGGCATTTACAAAAATAAGGCAGCAGACAATATGGCAAAATACTTAGTTCCGCAGGAGTGCGGCAATAAAGTCGGTGTGCGATATGCAAAAGTGACCGACGACAGAGGAAGAGGGCTGTTATTCTCCGGGGACGAGCTGAGTTTCTCTGCACTTCCATATACGCCGCATGAACTGGAAAATGCAGCACATCCGTATGAACTGCCACAGGTACATTATACTGTCGTGCGTGTCGCGCTGGCGCAGATGGGTGTCGGCGGTGACGACAGCTGGGGTGCATGGGTACACCCGGAATACCATATCGATGTGACAAAACCACTGGAATTTACGTTCCGTTTTAAAGGAATTTAGGTATAATTCGAAACTCAAATTAAGGTTGAGAGGATTGCGAAGAATTAACAAAATTTTCGAAGACACGTTTTCACTATGTGTCGCTCGCAGCGGTACTAAGAAGCCAGTCACAACATACTGTTGTTCCTGCCTTCTAAGTACCGGCGGCTCCCCAATGTCTTCTCAAGCTTTTGTCAATTTTTCACAATTCAATTCACGTTTTCTATGAGTTTCGAAATACCTATGAAATATAAAAGAAAAACAGGAGGAACAGGAAAATGAAATTTGTAAAAGGAATGGATTTATCCACTTTATTGGAATTAGAAAAATGTGGTGCGCATTATTATGTGGACGGAATGGAAATGGATATTTTAGACATTATGAAAAAGTATGATGTTGATACGATCCGCATCCGTCTCTGGAACAATCCGTGGTCTGAGAGCGGAGAATCCTATGGCGCAGGAGAAAATGATCTTAAAACAACACTTGCGATCGCAAAGAAAGTAACAGACGCAGGACTGGGCGTTTTACTGAATTTCCATTACAGTGACTTCTGGGCTGATCCGGGCAAACAGATTAAACCAAAGGCATGGGAAGGTTACAGTGTAGAGCAGTTAGAGCAGGCAGTGTACGATTTTACGGTGGATACCATGAAAGTATTTGAGGAGAATGGTATTAACACTACAATGGTTCAGGTTGGAAATGAGCTTTCCAACGGACTGTTATGGCCGGAGGGAAAAGTGCCAAATTATGATAACATTGCAAAGTTTGTCAATGCAGGAATCCGCGGTGTGCGTGCAGTCGACAAAAATGTGCCGGTCATGCTTCATCTTGACAATGGCGGTAACAATGCGCTTTACCGTGAATGGTTTGACGAGTTTACAAAGCGCGGTGAGGATTTCCAGATCATCGGTTTATCTTACTATCCGTTCTGGCATGGCACATTAGATATGCTCACAGACAATATGAACGATATCGCAGAGCGTTATGGCAAAGACCTGATCGTAGCGGAGGTTTCCATGGGGTATACGATGGAAGATTATAAGGATTACGAAAAGCTCTCTGACGAAGAGCGCAAAGGCTATGCAACGAAGCAGGAACTGGTAGAAAAAATCGAATACCCGATGACGGTTCAGGGACAGTATGATTTTATGGAAGATTTCTTAAACCGTATCAGCCACATCAAAGGAAACAGGGGAAAAGGATTTTTCTACTGGGAGCCTGCATGGATTCCGGTTCCGGGTTCCGGCTGGGCAACGGAAGCATCTTTAAAATATATGAACGATAAAGGACCTTGCGGAAATGAATGGGCGAATCAGGCACTCTTTGATTATCAGGGAAATGCACTGCCAACATGGAATCTGATCCGCGATTTTAAACCGGAAGAATCATAAAAAAACCACACTGGGAAAAGAAAATCCCAGTGTGGTTTTTTTGGCATAAATTTCCATTCAGACAAAATTAAGAATTTCATAAACTTTTGTATCTTGCTTTTCCATAAGGACTTCTATATTCTGAAATTATAGAAAAACGTCCGCAGAAAGCGGCATTTTATGGGAGGAACGCATATGAACCGAAGTTTATGGAGAAAGGCGGTGGCACTGACACTTACAGCCGCAATGACGGCAGGGCTCACTGCCTGTGGCGGTGGCGGTAACAGCACATCCGCAGACGGAAAGAAGAGATATTTCAAAGCAGATTATCTGAGTGATCTGCCGGACAGTTTTAATGATACGACAAGTAATATACAGTTTAAGGGAGATGTGATGTATTACACTTCCAGCAATGAGGACTACACAAAATCCGGACTGTATTCGTATAATCTGATAACCGGAGAAAATGCACAGCTTTATGAGCAGGCAGAGAGTGACGGCAGCGGGAACAGCAGCTGGGTGTCAGGATATACCGTGGCAGACAGCGGAGAGGTTTATCTGTTTGTGACGAAGAACCAGATGGATGAGTCGAGTGTCACCGAGGATTATTCGGATGCAACACTGGATGATGTGTTAAGTTATATGGCAGACCAGTGGGGATACAGTGCCGAGGATGCAGAAAAGGACTGGAATGATTATTATGCAAAAAATTATACGGATGAGAACGGCAATGTAAACTATGGCAGATTTCTGCTGGCACAGAATGCGAGATTCATTCAGACTTCTTCCATCCTCAAAGTGGACACATCCGGAAATGTTGTGCTTGAACAGGACATGGATCTCGGAGCAAATGCAGAGAATGTAAGCTGTAACGGGATAGCAGTGGATAAGGAGGAAAACCTTTATCTTGCCCTGAATACCTGGTCCAATAATGACAGTGGCAACAGCGCCAGCTCAGATGAGTATTTTACACTTGTAATAGGAGAGGACGGCAGCCAGAAGGGCAGGATCCCATCGGATGGATATACATCCAGACTGGTCGGGCTTGCGGACGGAACGGTTGCCTCCGTCGGATATGGGGATGCCGGATGTGAGCTGCGACCGTTAGATGTCGGCGCAATGAAAGAACAGACAGACAAGGCAATTGCAGTCCCTTCCGATACAATCTCTGTGTTAGATGAGAAGAATCTGCTGGTCACAGAGGGCAGCAGTGTTTATAAGTACAATCTGGATACGAAGGAAAAAGAGGAATTTTTCAGCTGGATGGACTGTAATATTTCCAGCTCCAGCGTGAGCAGCTACGGAGTCCTGTCCGATGGAAGAATCGCAGCTTATCTTCAGAACTGGAACTCCAACGGAAACCAGACGGAGATCGCACTGATCAAAGAAGTGGATGCCAGTGAAGTGGCAGATACCGTAAATCTCACACTCGCCTGCATGTGGACAGGTTCAGACGCGGAGGAGAAGGTGATCGCATTTAACAAGAGTCAGGATAAGTATCATATCACAATGAAGTCTTATGGAGACGGCGCAGAGGAGTACGAGGATGCAGTGAACAGCTTCAACACGGCAGTGACATCGGATTCCAACATTGATCTGGTACTTTTTAACGATTATTCCCAGGCAATCAATTTTGCATCCAAAGGATTAAATGTGGATCTGTATGGACTGCTGGACAAAGACACGGAACTTTCGAGAGATGATTTCCTTCCAAATGTACTCACTGCATGCGAGTATGATGGAAAACTGGCGATCCTGCCGCAGACCTTTACGTTACAGACGGTGATCGGAAAAGCGGATGATGTCGGAACGACACCGGGATGGACCGTGTCGGATATGAAGGCGCTGCTCGCATCCAAACCGGAAGGAACACAGCTTTTCTGGGGTATGGACCGGACGTCTGCATTGACAGCACTGATGAGTCTCGGCTATAATGATTTTATCAACTGGGAGAATGCAAGCTGTAATTTTGACAGTCAGGAATTTATAGATGTACTGGATTTTGCAAATATGTTCCCGGAAGAGTTTGAATATAGAGATGATATGGAAGACAGCACGGTTCTGCTGAGTCAGGGAAAACAGCTTTTAGATACTTATTATCTCAGTGATTTTGAGCAGGTACAGATGTACCGTGCGATTTTTGGTGGGGCGACAACATTTATCGGTTATCCGACCAGCGAGGGAAACGGAGCAATGCTGAGTCTGAACAATATTATTGGAATTTCCAATAGCTGTAAGGATGTCGATGGTGCATGGCAGTTTTTAAGGACATTTTATCTGCCAAAGAAGAGCAGCGACGGCGACAGTGATTACACTTATGGATTTTCCATTAGAAAAGACGATTTTGAAAAATATTGTCAGAACGCAATGAAAGCAGACTCTGACGGCGGAAGCACCTGGGGCTGGGGGGAATTCGAAGTTGAGATCCAGCCGGCGACACAGGAGGATGTAGATCAGGTAAAAGATCTTGTATACAATACAACCGCTGTTTCCGGTGCCGTTTCCGATGATATCACCAATATCATCAATGAGGAGGCAGCAGCCTATTTCTCAGGACAGAAGTCCGCAGAGGATGTGGCAAAAATTATCCAGAGCAGAATGCAGGTATATTTAAGTGAGACGAAGTAAGAAAAAGGATTTTAGTAAGGTTATAAAAAAACAGAATAAATCATGGTTTCATAGGCTGGTGTCAGGAGCGTTCCTGGCACCGAGCGTTCTGGGAGTACTGTTATTTTTTGTACTCCCATTTCTTGTAGTGATCTATTTTTCCTTTGTGAATAATCCGGTGGCAAAAAAGTTTGTGGGACTGACAAATTACATCAATGTCATTCAAAATGGGGCATTCCGGACAGCAGTTGGAAATACACTATTTTTTTCGGTAGTGGCAGTGCCGCTTGCAGTGATCCTTGGCATGGCACTCGCATTTCTGCTGGATGCAGGCATTCCGTTAAAAAGTGAACTGCGGAGCTGTTTTCTGACACCGCTTATGGTGCCGACAGCGTCTATCGTGCTGATCTGGCAGGTGCTTTTTGATTACAATGGTGTTGTGAATGTGGCAGTGCAGAAGTTCGGCGGAGGGCAGGTGGACTGGCTGAAATCATCCGCAGGTCTTTTCGTTGTCATTCTCCTGTTTTTATGGAAAAACTTAGGATATAATATGATCCTCTTTTTATCTGCCATGGGAAATATCCCGAAGGATATCATTGAAGTAGCAGAGTTAGACGGGGCAAACCGCTGGCAGATTTTTATACATGTAAAATTGCGGTATCTGTCACCGACGATCATGTTTGTGACAATACTTTCCATGATCAATTCGTTTAAGGTATTCCGTGAGATTTATCTTCTGACAGGCGAGTATCCGTACGGTGCACTTTATATGTTGCAGCATTATATGAACAATACGTTTGCTTCGGCAGATTACCAGAAACTTTCCACGGCAGCAATTTATATGTCCTTTGTGATGATCGTCATTATGGGAATTTTATTTTGGGTGGAACATCATTTTGGAAAGGATTTGGAGGAAGAATGAAAAAGAGATCAGAACGAAAAAAATTATGTATCCGCATCTGCCTGACGGTGATCGCTGTGGTTACGGCGCTCATTTTTATCATGCCGATCGTTCTTACCATCAGCAATTCGTTTATGTCGGCAGCGGAGATCACCTCCAACTATGGTTCCATTTTCCAGAAAACGGATACCGGGGGCAAGCAGTACATCTCCCAGACGGTAAACCTCAAATTTATACCGGATATGGTAACTTTCTCACAGTATGCGACCGTGTTATTTAAGAGTCCGGACTATCTGTTGAAGTTTTGGAATTCCGTGATCTTAGTGGTGCCGATCGTGGTATTCCAGCTGGTGGTGGCAGTGCTCGCCGCATATGGCTTCACAAGGACCAGAGGAAAACTTTCCGCAATCGTCTTTTTTGCATATGTGATCTTAATGATGATGCCATATCAGGTTACACTGGTGCCAAATTATCTGGTCTTAAACTGGATGAAGCTTCTGGATACGAACTGGAGTATATGGCTTCCGGGTATTTTTTCCCCGTTTAGTGTGTACCTGATCACAAAGTATATGAGACGAATACCAGTGCCGCTCATCGAGGCGGCGAAGATTGACGGAGCCAATGAGTTTCAGGTTTTTACAAAGATATGTATCCCAATCTGTAAGGGCGTGATCACAACCTGTGCGATCCTGGTATTTATGGATTACTGGAATATGGTGGAACAGCCACTGCTGTTTTTTACCGATACAGATAAATACCCGCTGTCGATTTTTTTGTCAAAGATCAATGCGCAGGAAGTGGGACTGGCATTTGCAGTGGCGACCTTTTACATGATCCCAAGCCTTTTGATTTTCCTGTATGGTGAGGATCAGCTGGTAGAGGGTATCGCTTATCAGGGCGGTGTCAAAGGATAGAAAATGGAGAGTTAAAAAGATGACAGATAGAAAAGATAAAATAAAGAATATCACAATTATATTTTTACTGGTGATGCTGATACTTACCTTTTTTTCCAATACGATTATGAATTATTCGCTTGTGGAGGTCAGCACACAGCAGGTGACAAGCGGTCAGATCACTTCCAAGGTACGTGGAAGTGGTTCTGTGGAGGCGAGTGAGAGTTATTCCGTCACGATCGAGGAGACAAGAAAGATCGCAACGGTCAACGTGAAAAAGGATGCGGAAGTAGCAACCGGAGATTTACTGTTTACCTTAGAGGATACAGACAGTGATGAGTTAGATACTGCAAAGAAGAGTTTAAACGAGGCACAGGCAGCCTATGAATCCGCAGTGCTTACCGCAGGGATCACAGTGGCAGAGCGTCAGAGCATTGAGGCCGGAAAGGGATCAAGCCTCACCCAGAAACAAAATGAGATCGCAGCAGCAAATCAGAGAGTGAAGGATGCGCAGGCGGCAGTGGATGCTGCACAGGCAAGTGTCGATAAGATCAAAGCACAGATTGATGCGGTCAGCAATTCAACGGCAGACACGACTGCAGAGGAAAAGGCAGTGTTAGATGCAGAGAAAAAGAACAGTGAGGCGCAGGACAGCCTGACGAGTGCGGAGAGTGCTTATACGCCGGTGAAGAGTGCGTATGATGCGGCACTTTCAGGTCTGCAGAGCGCACAGAGTGCGTATGATGAGGCTGTAGCAGAGTATAATGCTGCAAAAAAAGCATATAACGATGAAACAGATGCTACAAAAAAAGCGTCAAAAAAGGATGCTATGGATGCGGCTGAATTAGCAATGAACAAGGCAAAACGCCAGTTAGATACAGCCCAGTCCACTTTTAACACCTGTCAGGCAAACTTAAACAAAGTCCAGGGTTCCTACGATTCCGCAAAGTCCGCAGCAACCGACAGCAAGAATGCTCTGAGCAATGCAAACTACAATCTCTCCGTGAAAAAACTGACTGGCACGAACACCGCGGAAGCAAACAATCTGCAGGCGCAGCTGAACACGGCAACGGCGGCACTGACCGATGCAAACACTGCATTGACCAGTGCAACCAATGATCAGAAAAAAGTGACCGATAAGATCAGTGGCGAGGTGACGATCGCATCTGCCTATAAAACAATGACAGATCTTCAGGAAGAAGTAGAAAAATTACAGGCAAAATCCATCGGAACAGAGATCACATCACCAATATCAGGAACTGTTACTGATATTTCAGTGACAGCAGGAACTACGGTCAACGCCAACGATGTCATGATGACCATTCAGCCGGAAAACAAAGCGTATGTGTTACAGTTCTCTGTGACTGAAAATCAGGCAAAGAAGGTCAGAGTCGGAGATACAGCGGAAATACTGAATAACTGGTACGGAAATGATGTTTCCGCAGTTGTGTCAGCCATCCGCAAAGATCCACAGAACCGCTCCAACAGTATGATCATCTGTGAGATGAAAGGGGATGTGTCAGTCGGAGACAGCTATACACTGTCTATCGGGGAACAGAGTTCCAACTATGACACGATCGTGCCGACGAGTGCTATCCGGGAAGATTCTAATGGAAAATTCATTCTGATCATAGAGTCAAAGAGCACACCGCTTGGAAACCGCTACTATGCGAGACGCGTGGATGTGGATGTTATCACATCAGACGATACAAAATCAGCAGTGACCGGAGCTTTGGAAGGTTATGAGTATGTGATCACAACGACTACAAAACCGATTAAGGAAAACGAACAGGTACGTCTGGCATCAGAATAAGCAGAAAGGAATGACACATGAAGGTAAAGCAGTACAGAAAAATACTTCTATTAGTGCTGATGATATGTGCTGCCATTCTTTTTGGCTGTGTGGAACGTGCACTCGGCAGACAGCTTTCCACACAGCAGATCGCATCAGAGTGGTCAGCAGAAGACAGTTATGCACAGATTTCCTGCTTTTTTTCCAAAGATGCAGCAGTGACGAAGGACTATGTGATACAGCTGGAACAGAAATTAAAAACTGCATTGCAGGAGGCGTCAGAGGATACATCGGATGTAAACGGAAGAACGCTGGTGGACTGTTACAGTACAAAAGGGGAACTTACCCTTTATTCTGACCGGGCATCCATCACGGCGAGAGCATTCGGTGTTGGAGGAGATTTTTTCACATTTCATCCGCTGAAACTGTTGTCAGGCAGCTATTTTGATGGAGAAGATTTAAACAAAGACGGTGTGGTCATTGATGAAAATGTTGCATGGCAGTTATTTGGTTCCAACAATGTCGCAGGAATGTATGTGGAGATCAACGGAGTACAGTATCCGGTGCGCGGCGTGGTAAAAAGTGATAAGGGATATTTCAGTGATGCGGCGGACGAGGAAGCAGCAACCGTTTATGTCTCTTATGAGATTTTAGAAGGCAGATCAGACAGCAGTACTGGCGGCATGGACAGCGCAGCAGCCAGCACACCGGCAGCGGGCACAACGGATTCAAAGGGGGGAAGTTACGGACAGTCAGCAGGAACGACGCTTGACAGCTATGAGCTTCTCATCAAAAATCCGGTGCAGAAGTTCGGATTCAATGCATTAAAAGAAGCATTGGGATTGGATAAAAGCAGTTATGAGATCGTTGAAAATTCTTCCCGTTTTGGATTGATGAATCGTTTTACGGTATTAAGAAATTTTGGGATCCGTTCGATGAATACAAAGAATATTGTTTTTCCATATTGGGAAAACCGGGCGAGGGCTTATGAGGATCTTGCAGCGCTGCTGTTAATTCTGGAATTGTTATGTCTGGTCTATCCGGTCATTTTTGCAGCCGGGAAAATACACTGGCTGTGGAAACATAAGACTGAAATCCGACAGAAGCTGGTGCAGTGGATCAAGGTGTTTGTGAAAGAGCTGCGGATCTGGATGAAACATGTGAAAGCACAAGAGCGTCCGGTGAAAAAACAGTGGCATTGGAAAAAATAAAGGAGTGGCGGTATTCAGGACAGAATACCGCCTTGATGTATTTATGAAAAGAATTGTTTTATTGGTTGGCGGTGTGGAAACGCTTGCCTACTTTTCCATACAGATGGGAAATGAATGGAAGCGCATGGGCTATAAGGTGTTCTATTTTGACTTGGAGGATGAGATGAACAGCGCCAAAAAGCTGCGCAGATTTATCAAACCGGGGGAGACAGTGCTTGTCACGTTTAACTTTGAAGGTCTGGAAAAAGAGGCAGGCGTTTACCGTGAAGGCATTGGCTATGTATGGGATGAATATGCAATTCCGTGTTACAACATCGCAGTCGATCATCCGTATTATTACCATGAGAGACTTGCTGATCTTCCGGAAAAATATTACCACATCAGCATCGACCGGCTGCATGAGGCTTATTTTAAGCAGTTCTATCCGGAGTTTACGCACCGTGGATTTCTTCCGCTTGCAGGAAGCAGATTGGAAGAATTATGTAAACCGAATACCGGTAAAGAAGATGGAAAACAACCGGTTGAATATCCGGCAGAAGCAATCAGGAAGCCTGTTGAGAAAAAATATAATGTTATTATGACAGGAAACTTTACCCCGACGTCTTTCTGTGAACCGTATATCCACTGGATCAATGATGAATATGCAGCCTTTTATCAGGGGATCATCGATGATATCATTGCGCATTCGCATCGCACGGTCGAGGAAGTGGCATTGGAACACTGTGAGCGCGAGATGGGGGAGAATACTTATAAGGATCTCCGCATGGCGCTGCACCGCATGATATTTATTGATATCTATGTGCGCAATTACTGGCGCAGGGAGGCAGTAAAAGTGCTGGTGGACTCAGGAATACAGGTGGATGTATTCGGCAAGGGCTGGGATGAACTCACCTGCGGTCACCCGGAAAACATGATCCTGCATCCGCAGACAACCTCAGAGGAGTGTTTAAAAGCAATTGCGGCGTCCAAAATATCATTAAACGTCATGCCATGGTTTAAGGACGGAGCACATGACCGTGTCTTCAATTCAATTTTAAATGGCACTGTCAGCGTGACTGATACGAGCAAATATCTTTGCGGGGAATTAAAAGAAGGACAGGGCGTATGTTATTACGATCTTGCCCATATGGAAAAACTGCCGGAGCTGGTGAGAGATCTGCTGGCGGACGATGCACGCCGGGAGGAGATCGTAAGAGCCGGTATCCCTGTGGTGGAAGAAAAACATACGTGGATCAGGCGAGCACATCAGCTGCTGGAATGGATCGAGGAAGATGCACGCGGGACAGACAGAAAAGATTGAGAGAGAAACGGGAGTAATCGGAGAAAAGCGAAGAATTCCGCATAAAACAGTTGCATTTTGCAGATAATGAGGGTATAATATCGGAAGAAATTGGCAGTGACGAAAGCTACGACCGCAAAGCCGTTTCAGAGAGCCGGTGGCAGGTGTAAACCGGTGCAGTGAGTAAGGTCTTTCCACTTTCAGAGCCGGTGATGAAAGTCACAAGGTTCGTACCCTGTATCGTACGTTTGAGAGGTCGGAAGAAGATCTGTTCTTTAACATAGAGAAAGAGAAGCAGAGTATTCCGGCAATATGGGTGGCAACGCGGAAGAGAATACAGCCTTTCGTCCCATGTGTTTTGGCACAGGGGCGGAAGGCTTTTGTGTTATAAAAAAGAAAAAGGAGCTTAGAAAAAATGATCGATTTAAAATTTTTAAGAGAAAATCCGGAAATCGTAAAACAGAACATTAAGAACAAATTCCAGGATCAGAAATTACCGTTAGTAGACGAAGTGATCGAGTTAGATGCGAAGGCAAGAGCAACACAGAAAGAGGCAGATGAGCTTCGTGCAAGCCGCAACACCTTATCCAAACAGATCGGACAGTTAATGGGACAGGGCAAGAAGGAGGAGGCTGAGGCAGTAAAGGCACAGGTAAGCGCCAATGCAGCCCGCCTTGCTGAGTTAGAAGAAACAGAGAAAGAGTTACAGGAAAAAGTAACAAAGATCATGATGGTGATCCCAAACATCATCGATCCGTCTGTTCCAATCGGAAAAGATGACAGCTGCAACGTGGAGATCGAAAAATTCGGCGAACCTGTCGTTCCTGATTTTGAAATCCCATATCACACAGATATCATGGATCGTTTTGATGGTATCGACCTTGACGCAGCAGGAAAAGTTGCAGGAAACGGTTTCTATTATTTAATGGGTGATATCGCAAGAATCCATTCCGCAGTGATCTCCTACGCAAGAGATTTCATGATCGACCGTGGATTTACTTACTGTGTACCACCATTCATGATCCGAAGCAACGTTGTAACAGGTGTTATGAGTTTTGACGAGATGGATGCTATGATGTACAAGATCGAGGGAGAGGATCTTTACCTGATCGGAACTTCCGAACATTCCATGATCGGTAAATTCATTGACACGATCAACGATGAAGAAAAATTACCATACACACTGACTTCTTACTCTCCATGTTTCCGTAAGGAAAAAGGAGCACACGGTATCGAGGAACGTGGTGTATACCGTATCCACCAGTTCGAGAAACAGGAAATGATCGTTGTCTGCAAACCGGAAGAATCCAAAATCTGGTATGATAAATTATGGCAGAACACCGTTGACCTGTTTCGCAGCTTAGATATTCCGGTCCGTACATTAGAGTGCTGCTCCGGCGATCTCGCTGACTTAAAAGTAAAATCCTGCGACGTAGAGGCATGGTCTCCAAGACAGAAGAAATACTTCGAAGTTGGAAGCTGCTCAAACTTAGGAGATGCACAGGCAAGACGTTTAAAGATCAGGGTAAAAGGAAAAGACGGAAACAAATATTTTGCACATACCTTAAATAACACAGTTGTTGCTCCACCACGTATGCTGATCGCATTCTTAGAGAACAACTTAAATGAGGACGGTAGCGTCAACATTCCAAAAGCACTTCAGCCATATATGGGTGGAATTGAGAAGATCGTTCCAAAACACTAAGAAGAAATAGAAAAGTAAGAATAAATAAAAAAGTAAGAACAAATAAAAAAGAATGTATCCGGAGGAAATTAATCCGGATGCATTCTTTTTTTTTAAAATTATTTCTCATAAATACAGTGTGTTCCCTGATGCTGCATCAGCCCGCCAAGACATTTTTTGTTGCAGCGGACGCAGCGGTGGATCTGGTCTGCATGACCATCTTTCAGCTTGTTTACCCAGTCAGGATCAGCCAGTAACTGGCGGCTCATGGCAGCACACTGGATGCGACCATCGGCAAGCTGTTTTTCCACAAAATCAGGATCGGTAAGTCCGCCGACACCACAGATCGGAAGATTGGTGTACTGTCTTACCTCATCACAGAATTTTAGGAAACATCCCGGTTCACTAAAATACGGATGGTTTTTCGGTGGAATAGTATTTTCAAGATCAGAATGGTTTGCGAGTGTGACATGGAAGCTTGTAACGCCAGCTTTTTCAAGCATTGGAACAAATACCTTCAGCTCATCCTCGATAACACCTGCATTTCCGTAGTGTGGATTCTCCTGACGGACGGCAAGCTTGTAATCGATTGGCATATCCGGCAGTTTTTCGCGGACGGCAGAAACAGCCTCCACTGCAAAACGGGCACGGTTTTCGGCAGTTCCGCCGTATTCATCGGTGCGGTGGTTGTAAATGGAAGAACTGAAACTTCCACACATACGGTCACCGTGGATCTGGATCATATCAAATCCTGCTTTTTTTGCGAGAACAGCGGCAGTGCCGAAAGCAGAGGTGATCTCTTTTACTTTTTTGTGAGGCATATTCGTAATATATGGAGCAACCTCATTATTTAAAAGAGGGCGGAGTTCCTGCATGCTGATCCGTTTTGTGAGCACGCCCGGAACATATTTTAACATGGCTTTGATATTGGAATCGGACTGATGAAGCTGGGCGCATACCTTACAGTCATTGTCATGGGCGATCCCGATCACTTTTTCATAGAATGCAAAGCCTTTTTTGTCAAAAAGTGATTTTCCGAAATGACTTTTTCCAACCGGAACGTCTCCGACAATGATCATAGCGCAGCCGCCAGCTGCGATCCGGCGTATTTTTTCAAAGTAATCTTCATCCGATAAACCGAATGTTGTAGGGGCAAAAATAATGCGGTTTTTTAAGGTTAATCCTCCATAATTGAAGGGAGTCTGAATTGTTTCGTACATAATCTCACACTTTCTGAATTGATATTTTACACAGCAGATTTAAAAGGAGCTGCTGCTCCTCATTGGTAAGACCGGTCAATTTGGTGGCATCCCAGTCGAAAAGTACCTGATGGCAGACATCAAAAGCCTGTTTTCCAAGAGGGGTTAAGGTTAGCCGGTAACTGCGGCCGGATTTCTTTTCTTTGATCAGAAAACCATCTTCTGCAAGTTTCGCAACGGAGCGCTGCGAATGTCCCCAGTCCAGTTTTAAGGCGCTGGTCAGTTCTGATGGGGTACACTCAGGATGTTTGCCCACATAAATGATAAAGTACATCTGACCAAAGTTAAGACCTAACTCATGGAGCTTTTCTGTTGTGTAAGCAGCAAATTCTTTATATAGTTCAGTTGTATAGTAGGAAAGAGTTGATATTAGCATAAATCCTCCTTACATCGCAAAGCGAAATCCAATTTTCATATCGAAAACTGAGTATTTTCGTTTCCAACTGCACACAGTATAAAACCGATACTTGACTTTGTCAAGTAAGAAAATAAAAAAAGTTGTATGAGTTTTTGACCGGATGACTAGTGATCTTTTATCATTCGGGTGAAAACCCATACAACCGTTCCTGCTTATTCAGAAATATGATTTTCGCGCATATATTCACCAATTTTTTTATCACAGGCAAGAATGTGGTTTGCAAGCCAGTTCAGTAAAAACTGGATCAGATCAAGAAGATATACCTGCTGGTTGTCATCCAGATCCTCCATTTCATCCAGATCGATATTTACAAGACGGTCTACAAATGCAGCGTGTGCCCGTTTCTGTGAAGGAAGTTCAGGATAATGGATGCGCTCCATCAGAGCCTCTTCCTCGCTGAAATGTAATTCCGTATAATCTCTCAGTTCTGCCAGCAGACGCATGATCTCATCGTATTTATCATGTAAAAGCTGGTCGTGGATGAGGTCATTGGTATCACTGATGATCTCAAACAGCTTGCGGTGCTCATCATCGACAAATGTGATGCCGGTTTTGTATTTGTCCGTGAATGCAAATGGATCCTCTGTAGATTCTTCCGTAGGGATCATTTTCCCGATCATCATATCGCTGCTTAAAATATGATGATAAAGCCAGTGCACGAGGTAAGTAAGAAGTTCATTTAACGATCTCTTGGCATTGCGTGGTGATGTGGTATCCAGTTTAAATTCGTTGATCGTCTTTGCAAATGCAGCATGTTCTGTCTTCTGGAGAGGAAGCTCAGGATCATGGATACTCTCCATATAAGCCTCCTCATGAGCAAGGTGCGTAGCTGCGTAATCTTTCAGGTTTGCGATCAGGCTTTGACCGATGGCTGTCACATCCTCTGTTTTCTCAACTAATTCGAATGCTTCATTTATCATCTGGAACAGACGCTTGTGTTCTTCATCGATTGCATCAATATGAAGCATACAGTCTTCTGTAAATTCGTACATAAAATCCTCCTTCTGTGTGTCATAAATCCGCAGCGCTTACGGAAAAGTGCAGTGGAATGTCTTTCGTGTTGCTACATTTATGTCATCATCATAGCACATGCTGGAAGAAAATTACAGTTGTTTTCGTGGAAATTATGCCATACTTTTACAGGTACTGCGGATGAAATTTGCAATAATCCTTTTCATCGATTCAAATTAATGATATAATTTTTCTAAAATGTTGACAGATATACATTTTATCTTCCTAAAATGTTGATGATTTACATTAAAAAGTGTTATTTATGTTGATCAGAGGTGCCTTATGTTAAAAAGAAAAGCAACAAATTTTATGAAAAACTGGATAAACACAAAGGATAAGAAGTGCCTTGTCGTTCAGGGTGCCAGACAAACAGGAAAGACATATACCGTTGAACGTTTTGCCGAAGAAAATTATGAAGAACTGGTTGAAATTAATTTTAAACAGATGCCTTCTGCGATGGAGATATTTTCTGGAGATCTTACCGTAGATGCTATGGTTATGGGTATGCGGTTCCGCTTCCCTGAAAAGAAAATTATTCCTGGAAAAACATTGATTTTTCTGGATGAAATTCAGGAATGTCAGGAAGCGGTCACATCACTTAAATTTTGGGCGATAGATAATAAATATGATGTAATTGTATCTGGCTCACTTCTTGGAATCGACTACAAACGTGCCTCTTCTTATCCGGTTGGATATGTTGATTATTTGAAAATGTATGGGATTGATTTTGAAGAGTTTCTGTGGGGAATGGGAATATCCGGGGATATGATAGAAAATCTCTGTGGTTATCTGCGTTCTAAAACGATTGTGCCTGAAGCAATTCATTCGCAAATGATGAATTATTACAGACAGTACATTGCAATAGGTGGTATGCCAGAGGCAGTACAGAAATATATAGACACAAAAGATTTTAGGGAAATTGACAGGATACAGCGCAGCCTCTTACAGGGATACCAGTATGACATAGCACATTATGCAACAGCTGAGGAAAAGGTAAAAGCAGAAAAGTGTTATATTTCTCTTGCAAAACAGTTACTGGATAAGGAAAACCATAAATTTCAATATAAAGAGGTCGAGCATGGTGGTCGGGCACAAAAATATTTTTCAAGTATTGAGTGGCTGCTTCGTGCGGATATGGTGCATTTATGCAAACTGGTAACAGATGTCAGATTTGATCTGGATGACTATGCAAGAGATGACTTTTTCAGGGCATACACAACGGATTTATCTCTTTTGATGGCGATGAAAGATTTTTCATTAAAGCAACATATCGTAGAAAATACGTTATTCGGAAACTCAAAAGGCGGTATATATGAATGTGCCATAGCAGATGCACTTTACAAGAAAGGATATCCGTTATATTTCTATAAAAATGAGACAACCAAGAGAAAAATTGATGTTATGATCCAAAAAGATGGTGTGGTAGTTCCGATTGAGGTTAAAAGTGGAAATACGCGGGCTAATTCCTTAAAATCTATTTTGAAAACGAATGCAGATATTCCTTATGGATACAAGTTTGTTGATGGTAATATAGGTGTAAGTGATGATGGTATCATTACATTACCGTTATATATGATCGCGTTTATTTAAAGTATTATTTTTTTGACTTTGTGATATAATGAGCGCAAGTGAGAAGAATGCATTTATGCATTCGGCGAACGGCGAATGTCGATCATGTGCTGCTTTTGCACATGATATAATATTTTTAAAAGCTGTACCATTAAGCGTTTCGGACGTTTGCGAGAAGATGTTTACATCACTTGGCGTAATGGCAAGGCTTTTTCTTTTCCATTTATATTTTTTTAAAATATTATCACTGGATTCCCATAATACATTGTAGCTGTAGTTCCCGGTTATTACTTGGTATGTTATAATCCGTCTAAATGAGCCGTTAAACGCTTGTATGCTGTAGTTCCCGGTTATTACTTGGTATGTTATAATTAGGCGGTATTGCTCTCGCTTTTCTCGTGGGCTGTAGTTCCCGGTTATTACTTGGTATGTTATAATCCAATGCCCGGAAACCCAAAACGCCTATATGCTGTAGTTCCCGGTTATTACTTGGTATGTTATAATTGATAGCAGTTATAGAAGAGCGAAAGGAACGCTGTAGTTCCCGGTTATTACTTGGTATGTTATAATAAAAATCGAATTCTGTGGAATTCTGGAAGGCTGTAGTTCCCGGTTATTACTTGGTATGTTATAATCTCCAGACAACATGGAAGAATACAGGAAAGGCTGTAGTTCCCGGTTATTACTTGGTATGTTATAATATAAACAATCTTTAGTTAAAGACGAACCAGCTGTAGTTCCCGGTTATTACTTGGTATGTTATAATATCTGAATAGTTTCTTCATCATCATCGTCGGCTGTAGTTCCCGGTTATTACTTGGTATGTTATAATCCGTAAAATTACGGTAGCAAAGCACATGGGCTGTAGTTCCCGGTTATTACTTGGTATGTTATAATCAGAGCATGATGAGCTATTATCAAAAAATAGCTGTAGTTCCCGGTTATTACTTGGTATGTTATAATCAGATTGGTTTCTGTGACATTATATCCTATGCTGTAGTTCCCGGTTATTACTTGGTATGTTATAATGCCAGAAGAACTGGTGGACATTTTGGCATAGCTGTAGTTCCCGGTTATTACTTGGTATGTTATAATCAGAAAGATTATAAGTGACTTAACGGACCGCTGTAGTTCCCGGTTATTACTTGGTATGTTATAATTGAACCACTCCGCACGCTCGAAGAATCGCTGCTGTAGTTCCCGGTTATTACTTGGTATGTTATAATCACTATTAGGATTTACATATAAAATATTCGCTGTAGTTCCCGGTTATTACTTGGTATGTTATAATATAGCCAGCGCTTATGTATGCCTGTGTGGCGCTGTAGTTCCCGGTTATTACTTGGTATGTTATAATAAGCTTGTGTGCTATGCGGTAGCGGTTATCGCTGTAGTTCCCGGTTATTACTTGGTATGTTATAATTGAAGCTGCACAGCGTAGCGCTTACGAACGCTGTAGTTCCCGGTTATTACTTGGTATGTTATAATTCATAAGTATTCGATGTGTCAGCCAGCATCGCTGTAGTTCCCGGTTATTACTTGGTATGTTATAATACAGAAATTTTGACAATGATTGGGATTGAAGCTGTAGTTCCCGGTTATTACTTGGTATGTTATAATCAATCATTATGTTTTACAACACGATTGATGGCTGTAGTTCCCGGTTATTACTTGGTATGTTATAATATCAATGCACGCAGAGAAGCAGAGCGAACAGCTGTAGTTCCCGGTTATTACTTGGTATGTTATAATTGCTTCAAGAGGTTGTATGTCTCTTTATTCGCTGTAGTTCCCGGTTATTACTTGGTATGTTATAATCAGAAACTCTTATCCGAGAAGCAAGAGCTGGCTGTAGTTCCCGGTTATTACTTGGTATGTTATAATGGAACAGACCAGGGCAAAAGACCAGGAACGGCTGTAGTTCCCGGTTATTACTTGGTATGTTATAATATCCGGACATGGATTTCACGAATGCAGCAGGCTGTAGTTCCCGGTTATTACTTGGTATGTTATAATAACGGAGAAGTAACAACAGTGCATTCGATTGCTGTAGTTCCCGGTTATTACTTGGTATGTTATAATTTTTCAAGGGTTTCTGTGTGGGTCATATAAGCTGTAGTTCCCGGTTATTACTTGGTATGTTATAATATTTCAGGGCGGTACTTGATACCAAGGACTGCTGTAGTTCCCGGTTATTACTTGGTATGTTATAATACCAAGTGCTATTGTGTTTGTGTGCTTGTGCTGTAGTTCCCGGTTATTACTTGGTATGTTATAATGCTGATTATACTTTTCCTACACGTATTAGTGCTGTAGTTCCCGGTTATTACTTGGTATGTTATAATAAGGCACAAGAAATTACTACACCTATTTATGCTGTAGTTCCCGGTTATTACTTGGTATGTTATAATGGGACTTGTAAACAGAAGAACAAAGGAACGGCTGTAGTTCCCGGTTATTACTTGGTATGTTATAATGTTCCGGTTGCAAGGGCAGTTTCTCCTGCAGCTGTAGTTCCCGGTTATTACTTGGTATGTTATAATTCAATCATCATTGCATCTTCGTCAAACAGTGCTGTAGTTCCCGGTTATTACTTGGTATGTTATAATACACTCCAAAAAATAGACAGAAAATGTTTTGCTGTAGTTCCCGGTTATTACTTGGTATGTTATAATGTTTCATACCAAGTCAAAACTCTGCTTTGAGCTGTAGTTCCCGGTTATTACTTGGTATGTTATAATAAATACCCAGGCGAGAAATTTCAGAAAACTGCTGTAGTTCCCGGTTATTACTTGGTATGTTATAATCGGGCTTCTGACAGGTGGGTACGCTCTGACGCTGTAGTTCCCGGTTATTACTTGGTATGTTATAATAATAGAAAAATTTATTCACATATTAAATATGCTGTAGTTCCCGGTTATTACTTGGTATGTTATAATTGTGATTGGATGATTTTTGACGAATTTATAGCTGTAGTTCCCGGTTATTACTTGGTATGTTATAATCTTCGCTTTATAAGGTCTAACTGCTACTAGGCTGTAGTTCCCGGTTATTACTTGGTATGTTATAATAATGTAACAAAGATAGTATAATTAAACAGAGCTGTAGTTCCCGGTTATTACTTGGTATGTTATAATAATGTAACACACATGTTGTTTCCTGCTCCAGCTGTAGTTCCCGGTTATTACTTGGTATGTTATAATATAGTTATTTCGTCAAGTGCTTTTGGTTTTTGCTGTAGTTCCCGGTTATTACTTGGTATGTTATAATCTTCATATTTCCGTTTATCACACCATTTTTGCTGTAGTTCCCGGTTATTACTTGGTATGTTATAATGGTACTGGACTGTAAGGAAACAGCGATCAGGCTGTAGTTCCCGGTTATTACTTGGTATGTTATAATAAGGCACAAGAAATTACTACACCCATTTATGCTGTAGTTCCCGGTTATTACTTGGTATGTTATAATTTTCTTTGCTCTGTTAACTGCTTGTAGTAAGCTGTAGTTCCCGGTTATTACTTGGTATGTTATAATAGTGAGAGTGGCAATGCATACCCAATTGGAGCTGTAGTTCCCGGTTATTACTTGGTATGTTATAATAGGGAACGGTAAACCCTGCATAATCCCAGTGATTATGCAGGGTTTTATCTTTCAAAAAACAAGTAAAAAGTGATTCTAATAGATGAAAAAAACTCATTTTAAGTTTTTGCATCGTAAAAGAAGCCTGCTCATTCGTGAATCACTTCTTTACGCTGCAAAGCAGCAAGTGTTTTACTGCCGAATGAACAATAACTTACTTTACGTAATATCTATAAAAATATCTGCCCAATAAAGTTATTTATATCATATCATGGATACTATAAATAAATCCTATTTGATGCATATTCATAGTTTTCAGTCAAATGAAGTAATTAATACAGGTGGTATATATTTGCACATAAGAAAGATGAGCAAATAGCATAAAAAATTCTGATCGGACAGAAGAAGATTTAAGTGAAGCAGGACAATGGATCAAAGCATACTTCAAAAATAATAGTTACATTAAGGAAAACAACAAGAGAAGTTGCCAACGATTACTTGACACAAACTACTGGAAGAAAATTACAGACAGTAAAAAAGTCAATTAAAATTATAAAATAGCAAAAACAATCAAAAACCTTTATTTTCTAAAGCAGATCACGGATGCAAAAAACGTCTGATCCTTCCAGTCAAAGCGGCAGGTACCATGATATTTTGAAGCAATTGTCCGGACGGAAACAGTACCTAATCCCTTGCCGGCATGCTTGCAGGATAAGAAAGTTCCATCCGGATCCTGTATAATTTTACCATCAAAAGTATTGTCGATCGCAATACAAAGAGAACCTTTTTCATAAACTGCCCGGACAAAGATGCTTCGGGCAGTTGTCTTAGAAGCCACACAGGCATCCACTGCATTTTCAAGCAGATTTCCAAAAAGAACAGAAAGATCATGGTCCTCAACCGGACAGGATGCCGGAATATTTGCGACCACAGAATAAGCAATGCCAAGACGCTCTGCTTCCTGTGCATAATGGGACAGAACGATATTTGCATCGATATTTTCACAGAACGTGATCAGGGAATGATCCGGTAACTGCTTACAATACTGTTCCAGATAGGAAGCTAAGGATTCATAATCTTTTTTCTCCAGATAAGCCTGCATAACAGACAGATGATGATGCAGATCATGTTTTGCACGGCGGGCATCCTCAATTCTTTCCTGAAGCTTTTCATACTGGACAGTCTGCAATTCCAGTTGATGATTTTGCTGCTGCAGCTTTAAGATCTGTTCCTGATTTACGATCAATCTGGCAACGATGGAGTAGATAAGAAGTGCTCCGGCATTGACAAAGACAGATACAATGATGTTTTTGGGGTTCAGTGCGATCTCAAGCCCGGATAAAGTCGAATTGCCATAGACCATATAATACCAGATCAGATAAAAGGTTGCAGGGATCAGCCAGAGATAACGCCACTCATGAAAAGACTGTGAGCAGGAAATCGCAGGAGTGATCACTTTTTTCAGAAAAATAAAGACCGGTATTAAAATAAAAATTTCAACGATCACCATAAACAAAGACATTGAATAACGGTAAGGCAAAAGAGCAAAATCCGGGAAGAACTGCCCTTCCAGACACTTTGCGGTAATGACGACCAGATTGGCAATATTAGAAATCATAAGCAGTACGAATAAAAGCTGGCCTGGGGATTTCCTGATGACAGTAAAGTAAAAAAATGCATAAGAAAGCGTACTGATCAAAGACAATACGGCAGAGATATTCCCGGTTGAAAAACAGGCGAGAAGTCCGAACAGAATCTGAAGAAACGTGAGGACGACAATCAACAGTCCGGTTTTCGTGCGTGAAAAACGGAGATCATCCAGGAACGGGTATAATGCAAATATCAAAAATGGAAAAAAGTTCAGCAGGGAATACAGGCAGATTTCAAAAACGCGGGAAAGCGGTGGAAGCATTATGACATCTCCTTTCTGATCTTATCAAAGCAAAACGATGAGTAAGCACACAGTACATCAGCGGACTTCCGGCGGCTGATCGGGATCAGTGAGCCATCAGACATGGAAAATACCGTACCGGACTGACCGCACACTTCATAAAAATTAACGATGATCCCTTTGCATGGACTATAGAAATAGGAATAGTGGCACAGAAGCTGTTCAATCTCCTGAAAGGGTACACGCAGAGTGATCGTTTCATCCTTTTTACAATGCAAAGTTACCCGGTGAGAGGCGTAATCTGCGTAAATAATGCTGCGTAAAAGTACTTTTTCCCCATTCGGAAGAGGGACGGTACGTGAAACTTCAAGATTTTGCTGACCGATCCGGTCAAGCATTGCAAGAACCTGTTGTTTCAAAAAAGGTTTGCAAAGATAATAACAGGCATTCACCTCATAACTTTCACTTGCGAATTCATTGCTTGTAGTGGCAAATACAAGGCAGACATTCGGATCCGTTTCCCGTATGACCCGTGCGATCTCGATCCCTGTTAACTGTTCCATATAAATATCAAGAACGATCAGATCGAAAGTATCTGCACTCCAGTGCTGTAAAAAATCTTCTCCGTTATGAAATTCTGTAATGACAGAGTCCGTATCTAATGCCTCTGCAAGAAACTGATGCATAATACTTAAATCATTAGGACAGTCGTCAACCAGTGCAATCCTCATGGCAAATTCCTCTTTCGTAAAAATAATCTGACTTCATAATAGATGAATTCCGGATAAAAAACAAGAAACAGCAGCAAAAAAAACCACTTGAGCCAAAAATCAACCGCTTGAGCCGGACGGATTGAAGAAAGCTGTTTTTGCAGATAAAATAGGATTATATGAATATTTTTACGAATATATTCAAATAAATTACAGTAAAGGAAAGGATTGGGTATGAAAGAGAAAATTAAGTATGCTGGAGCAATGCTCATCTGTTTTATCGCAGTGTTATTCATACGGATGCCGGTTATGGCAGATGACGGAGTTCCGGAGACAGCATGGCGGGACAATGCGGCAGCAGATTTTGCAGGAGGAAGCGGTACGGAAGCAGATCCATATCAGATCACAGACGGAGCACAGCTTGCTAAAATTGCAAAAGATGTGGAAAATGGAACAGTATATAAGGATGCGTATTTCAGATTGGAAAATGATATCGATCTGTCTGCACACAGATGGAATCCAATCGGCGTATATAAGTGGTATGAGGGCGGAGCAACCGAGAATAAAACGTTTGCAGGTTTTCTGGATGGGAACGGAAAGACGATCAAAGGTCTTATTGTAGACGAACGTACAGATAAAAACAGTGCGGGACTTTTTGGGAATATAAGAGATAATGCAGGAGCTGCAACGAATGTTGGAGTGAAAGATCTCAACATTGTGGATGCCAGAATTTATGCAATGGATGAAGGAATGGAACAAAGTAGTTCTGCCATTTTAGCCGGATTTGTAATGGCAAATTCTGGTCATACGATCCGTTTTGATGATATTTCCGTATCTGGAACAATTATAAATACAAGAGTAGGAAAGGCAATGATATCAGGCGGACTAATTGGACAGGCATGTCGTGTAACGGCAAATAACTGCAGGGCAGACGTTACGATCGAAGGCGGTGATAATATAGGTGGTTTTGTGGGAATGGATGCCAGTTCCACTTATACGAATTGCAAAGTAACCGGAAAAGTCACAGGATTATGGGCAATCGGAGGCTTTGTAGGATATGCAGGGGAAGCTGATTCAGCCACAATGAGTACTTTCGATAATTGCATTGCAAAAGTTGATGTTGTCGCAAATGAATGGCGCGCCGGAGGATTTGCGGGATACATGGAGAAGGGAAAGTCTTCTTCCTGTGCCGCACTCGGTGATGTGACAAGTTCAGTAAACGGATTCAATCCGAAAGTGGGAGGATTTGCAGGAGAAATCGGAGAAGAAAATGTGACAGGTGGTGCGATACTGGAGAAATGCTATGCTGCCGGAAAAGTGACAGCAGCCAGTCCTGACTATAAAGCCGGAGGATTTGTTGGAACACATACAGAAGGCACTTATACAGACTGTTCCTTTGACAGCGAGAAAAATCCTGGCCTGGCAGCATACGGTGAGGGTGACGAAGCTACTGTTCCGGTAGTAGCAGGAACAACGATTGAAGTTTCTGGAAATCTGTGTAAGAATATTTATGGTGGTCATACACTGTCTAAGGTTGATGCGAAAGAGGCAACTCAGACGACAGATGGAAATATAGAGTATTGGATTTGTACAAAGTGTGGCAGTTATTTCAGTGATGCAGGTGGAACGACTGCGATTAAAGCGGCGGATGTTGTGATACCAAAAAAAGCAGCAGAGACTCCGGAGGGAGAAATCAAAACTCCTTATGCGATCACGGAAGGAACAGGAAGCAGCTATGCCCTGCAGAGCGGCAGCAGCCTCACAGTCCGGGGAAATGGCGATTTTTCTAAATTTACCGGAATTAAGGTAGATGGTGTGCAGATCGGAGCAGAGAATTATGAAGCTAAGTCCGGATCCACAATTGTTACGTTGAAGTCCTCTTATCTGGACACTCTGACAGCAGGAACACACAGTCTGGAAATTCTGTGGACAGATGGTTCGGCAAGTACTGCGTTTGCAGTTCAGCAGAGTGAAAGCCAGAAGCCGGATGATGATGTTAAGGAATTGAATACAAATCAAAATCCTGCAAATCAAAATCCGCAGTCCGTGCCTCAAAATAATACGGAACAGACAGATTCAATGAAAAATGAATCTCCTAAGACAGGCGAAGACGATAATCTTTTGGTATTGGCAGCATGGTTGTTTTTATTAGGATCCGGTTTTGCCGGTGTTACATACTATCGAAAAAGGAAACATTTATATTAAATTTTATGTAGATGTCAAAAGTAACCCTATATAAAATTCAGATATTTGACTCCCTTGCCCCTTATTCATGAGGGGCAAGGGAGTTTATCTTTAAAAAACAAGTAAAAAGTGATTATAATAGATGAAAAAACTCATTTTAAGTTTTTGCATCGTAAAAGGAGCCTGTTCATTCGTGAATCACTTCTTTATGCAGCAAAGCAGCAAGTGTTTTACTGCTGAATGAAAATAACTTACTTTCTGTAATATCTATAAAAATATCTGCCCAATAAAGTTATTTATATGATATCATGGATACTATAAAGAAAACCTATTTGATACTTTTTCATAGTTTTCAGTCAAATGAAGTAATTAATTAGAGGCGGTACATATTTGCAAATAAGAAAGACGAGCAAATAGCACAAAAATTTCATAAAAACACAATACAAAAAGGAGTCCCTCCATGCAATCATACAACGACCTACAATCACAATTAAAAACAATAGACCATAAAAGTTACCCATTATACAAATCCCTGCGCGGAAGTTACCAGTTTCCCAAATACATATTGTCGATTGACCATGTGCAGGGCGATCCGTTTGCGGCGCCATCGGATGTGAGGGTGACAGTGGATGCGAAGTCAGCCGGATTTCCGGCATTTGCAATGAAAGATAAGCTGACAAGAACCGCGTTGGCGGATGAACTGCTTCGCAATTTTGCGGCAAAAGTGAATCAGTTCAACTTTAAAGCGAAGGGATCCGGGAAAAGCGGGCTGATCTCAGTGACACACTGCGGACAGGAAGTGCTGCAGAGGACAGCATGTGAAATCAGTGAAAAAGAGATCACCGCCAGATTTGCAGTCGGGTTTCCTGCAAATGGAAGAACGATTAATGCAAAAGAACTCGAAAAAATCTTATTTGAATATCTGCCACAGTGCGTGGAGCAGTCTTTTTATTATAAAAATCTGAATGCGCAAAAAGTAAAAGAGGCTGTGGAACTGGCAGAAGATCAGCAGGCAATCCGTGAGAAGCTGCCAGAACTTGGACTGGCTGCGTTTGTGGCGGATGACTCTGTGCTGCCAAGGGAGAGCGGTATCTCTTCCAAGCCAATGAAGCAGTCTGTAAAATTTGTTTCTCCGGAAACAATGCGCGTGACATTAGAACTGCCGCACCGGGGGAAGATTACAGGAATGGGAGTTCCCAAAGGAATCACCCTGATCGTAGGCGGCGGTTATCATGGAAAATCTACGCTTTTAAATGCGTTGGAATTAGGCGTATACAATCATATTGCCGGAGATGGCAGGGAGTATGTGATCGCAGATGAAACTGCACAAAAGCTCCGCTCTGAGGATGGAAGATTTATCAAAAATGTAGATATTTCCATGTTTATCAATGATCTTCCAAACGGCAGGGATACGAAGGATTTTTCGACTGCTGATGCGAGTGGAAGCACGTCCCAGGCGGCTGGCATCGTGGAAGCGGTCGAGGCTGGAAGCAGATTGCTTTTGCTGGATGAGGATACTTCTGCAACCAATTTTATGGTGCGGGATGCCTTTATGCAGAAAGTTGTGAGCCCGGACAAAGAGCCGATCACACCGTTTTTATCCAGAGCAAGGGATCTGTATGAAAAAGCAGGAATTTCCACCATTCTGGTTGCGGGAAGTTCAGGAGCATTTTTCCACATTGCAGACACTGTGATCCAGATGGATCAGTACGAACCTGTGGATATCACAGAGAAAGCGAAGGAACTGTGTGGACAATTTCCGATTGCGCAGGAGACAGCAAAACCATTTGTTTTACCGGACAGCCACCGTGTCATGGAAAAAGATAAAAATGGAGCGGTAAAACGCAGGGACTATCGGAGCGGAGAAGTGAAAAAAGGCGAGCCGGAGCGCTTGAAGGTAAAGACGCTTGGTGTGGATGGCTTTATGCTTGGAAAACAGAATGTCGATCTGCGCTATATCGAGCAGTTGATCGACAGCGAGCAGACGGCGGCACTGGGACTGCTTTTGAAATATACTGTGGAACATCTGGTGGATGGAAAGCGTACCATTTCAGAAACGGCGCAGTGGTTAGAACAAAAGTTAGAGCAGGAAGGAATGGTATTTGCCGCAGAGCGTGGCGTTATCTCCGGTGGATACGCAATCCCAAGAATTCAGGAGATATATTCCTGCCTGAACCGCTATCGGGTGTAAATTATCGTAAAAATGAAACAGAGTATATTTTTATAAAATTCCTGAATATAGAACAATGTAAAGTATTGTGTAAAGGAGTTTCGCAATCATCGGTTAAGGAAGGAAGTTAATTATGCGTCCCAAAATCACAAAACAGAATATAAAAACGCTGTTGGAAACAAAGTTTATCAAAGTATTTGATCTTCAGTATGCCGAAGGCAGACATTACTATAATGCAACAAGGCGGAGCGCAGATGATCTGGTGGCAGTGAAGTCTACGGAAGAATTTCAAAATATGCTTCCGGATGCGGTGAGCTGCATCGTGATCTGGAATCCATCCAAAGGTGAGCCGAAGCTCCTGTTGAATCGTGAATTCCGGTATCCGGCAGGACAATTTTTGCTGAGTGTCCCGGCGGGACTGATCGATCCGGCGGATAAGGTGGAAGATGAACCATTGCTTGTGACTGCAAAAAGAGAACTGAGGGAAGAGACCGGAATAGAGGTTTTGGATAAGGATGGACTGGAAGTGGTCAATCCATGCCTTTTCAGCACACCGGGAATGACAGATGAGAGCAATGCGCTTGTGAAAATCGTGTTAAACCGGGATACTTTGACAGGTATGTCACAGGACGGTGCAGAGGGAAGCGAGTGTTTTGATGGCTTTTCTTTTCTTACAAAAGAGCAGGCACAGAAAATTTTAAAGGATGGTGTCGATGAGTACGGCATTTTCTATTCCGTGTATACATGGACAGCATTGACCTATTTTGTGGCAGATATGTGGAAGTGAAAAACTATTTACAAATGCACAAAAAAATAGGATAATAGCTGTGAAAATAACAACATATTCTTTATAAGAAGAAACAGCATTCCAAGAATGCAAAGCCTTTCGAAAGGTATAAAGTATTTTTGGATTGCAAAGCATCGGAAAGATGTTTTAGAAGGTAATACATATGGAAATTGAGAGATTAGGTGAAAATAAGATCAGATGTGCACTGTCTGAAGAAGAAATCCGTGAAATGGGATACAATATTGATGAGATTATTGGAAATACCGAGGTGACGCAGGAGTTTATGCGTGCGGTGGTGGAACTGGTAGAGGAGCAGGGCAATATCAGTATGCAGAATATTTCACCGGTAGTGAAGGCAGAACTTTTGCAGGATCACAGCATGGCGATCACGTTTGGCGGAGATTCCGAGATGAGTTTTAAGAATCTTGTGGATACGGTCGGACAGCTGATGAACCAGCTCGCACCGGAAAAATTATCAGAATTTCGGCAGATGAATAAAGAGGAAAAACAGAGTGCTATCGATGATTTCCTCGAAAAATATAAGGCAAAGCACAGCCAGGATGCAAAAAAGACAGAGACAGAAGATGCAAATTGTACTGAGCAGAAAGAGGACAATGAAATTTTTGAGACATCGGTTCCGTTTAGTCTGGAGTTTTCCAGTCTGGATGAAATGCTGCGATTGATCCGTCTGGCACCATTTACAGAAAAAATGCCTGCAAGCAGTCTTTATAAATTCCAGCAAAAATACTATCTTGTGATGGATCTGATCCATTTTTCAAGGGAAGAATTACGGCCATTTGCGTTTACAATTGTAGAATATAACAATTGCCGTTATGCTGAACCCGGACAAATTGCATTTATAAAAGAACACGGAAAATGTATTGTAGAAAATGAGGCACTGCAAACGCTGATGCAATTGTAAAAAGTGATGAAAATTTTTCAGGCAATAGACAAATGTGCCAAATGTCAGAAAAAATATTGTTACTTTTGCCGATGAATTTCATGCGCTAAAATCTACCATATATGCTATTATAGTTGAGGCGCACGTACGAGATATAGTGCACTGCAAATGAAAATATGTTATGTGGGAGATTGGTTATGAGCAGAGAGCAGCTTTTAGAACTTGAAGATGTGAAGAGAAGTTTACTGGTACAGGCATACCGTATGAAACAGGAGCATCCGCATATGTCGCCGGTTGGAATTGAGATGGAGATGTATTCTGCTTTGATGGCTGAAGTAAAAGAAATCACAACGAGAATCCAGATGAGCGCAGAGGCATAGGTGACAACCAATAAGTTTTTCGGGCAGGCTTTTTCAGAGATGAAAGAACCTGCCTTTATTATGACAGAAAATACGATTTGAGTTTCTGTCAATAGATGATTGAAAAAAGAGGAGAACAACCATGAATTTTGCAGAGAGAAGAAAACAGGTTTTTGAGAAAATGGAGAGACAGTCAGCGTTGATCTTATTTTCCGGGATTGAGAGCCATGTGAGTGCAGATGAATATGCACCATTTGAGGCAGACAGAAACTTTTTTTATCTGACAGGATTAAGAAGAGACCATATGATTCTTTTGATGAAAAAGACATTGAAAGAGGAGCAGGTGATTTTATTTATCGAAGAAGCAGACCCGACACAGGAGCGCTGGTACGGAAGAAAAGTGACAGTGGATGAGGCAAAAGAGATTTCCGGTATCGATAATGTGATGTTTTTAGATTCTTTTGAGGGCGCTGTTGACCGCATGATGGCAAGGGAGGATATTGACAGCCTGTATTTTGACTGTTACAGATATCAGTTTGAGGACATGCCGGATTACAATATGATCAAAGCAAAAGAATTTGCAGAAAAATATCCGGGACATGCAGTGAAAAATATTTCGCAGGTGATCGCAGAACTGCGTATGCAAAAAGACGGGGATGAAGTAGCACTTGTGCGGGAGGCGATCGGCATTACCGATAAAGCATTGCAGTATGTGATGAAACATTTAGAGCCGGGAATGGCAGAATATCAGGCACAGGCTGATTTTGAATACATGATCCGCTATAACGGAGCGGAGGGAACTGCATTCCCTACCATCGCAGGAAGCGGTGCGAACGGAACCATGCTTCACTACGACACAAACCTTGACATTTGTGAGGATGGTTCTTTACTGCTGATGGATCTCGGGGCAAAATACCGCGGATACTGCGCAGATATCACAAGAACTTATCCGGTAAACGGAACATACACAGAGCGCCAGAGACAGGTTTACGACATTGTTTTAGCTGCAAACCGTGAGGTTGCAAAGACTGCAAAACCGGGCATGACGTTAAAAGAGTTAAATGAGATTGCAAAGAAAGTGCTTGCAGCAGGCTGCATGAAACTCGGTCTGATCGAAAAAGAGGACGAGATTGATACTTATTATATGCATGGCGTATCCCATCATCTTGGAATCGATGTGCATGATGTCACAGCGGCTTGCAATGAAAAATTACAACCGGGTGCTATCATTACTGATGAACCGGGACTCTACATTGACGAATGGGAGATTGGAATCCGTATCGAGGATGACCTTCTGATCACAGAGAACGGCTGTGAGTGTCTCTCAGAGGCAATTATCCGTGATCCGGACGAGATCGAAGCATTTATGAAAGACAGATAGAAATGAGGCAGAAATGAGTTGACCATTTCCGGTCACGATTATATAATAGCAATGGAAATTTTTTAGGAGGTGACATTCATGGACAGTTGTGATAGTGCGGGGCGAAAGAACAAAACCGATGGATTTTCTGAATGCTTTGGCACAGGGCAGATGTCTGTGGGCGTCTGACCTCTGTGATAATAGAATATGCCTTCTGAAACCACCGGTTTACATGCCTATACAATAGAGTGCACGCTTCGCGGACAATCTATTGTCATGAACTAAAACAGCAGGAACTTACACATGCTGCTTGGAAGTAAAGCGGTGGTTTTTTATGCCCTTTTTTCAGGGAGAACAGGAGGCAGGAGTGCAAAAAGAAGTATTAAAAGAACCGACTTATGTAGAAGAATTATTAACATTATTCCGAAGCAATCTTGGAAAAGAAGAACTGCTTGAAAAAATCTCCGATTATCATGAGAGCGACATTGCGGATGCAATGGAGCAGATGACACCGGAGGAAAGAAAAAAACTCTATCCATTGCTTGGAGAGGAGTATATTGCGGAAATCCTTTCCTATACCGAGGATGCGGCAGAGTATTTGCAGGAGATCAACCTGGAAAATGCTGCCAGAGTCATTTCGGAGATGGATTCCGATGATGCGGTCGATGTTCTGGAGAATCTGGATGCGGACACTAAGACCAGGATCGTCGATCTGTTGGATGATGATGCGGAAAAAGATGTAAAACTGATTTTATCTTATGAAGATGATGAGATCGGTAGCAAAATGACAACGAATTTTATCGTCATAGGAAAGAATCTGAACATCCGTCAGGCAACGCATGAGCTGATCCGTCAGGCGGGAGAGAACGATAATATCTCAACAATCTATGTAGTAGATGAAAATGAGCAGTATTATGGAGCAATCGATTTAAAAGACCTGATCGTGGCAAGAGATTATCAGGATCTGGACGATCTGATCTCGACTTCCTATCCGTATGTGGGAGCACATGAGAAAATCAGTGAGTGTATCGAACGGTTAAAAGACTACGCAGAGGATTCCATTCCGGTATTGTCAGAGGAAGGAAAAATCTTAGGAGTCATCACAGCTTACGACATTGTGGAAGCCGTGGATGAAGAGATGGGAGAGGACTATGCGAAGTTGGCAGGTCTTACCGCGGAAGAAGATTTGGAGGAGACGACGTTTCAGAGTATGAAAAAACGTCTTCCGTGGTTGATCATCCTGCTGTTTTTGGGAATGGTGGTATCTTCGGTTGTCGGAATTTTCGAGACGGTCGTTGCAGTGATCCCGATTGTGATGTGTTTCCAGTCATTGATCTTAGATATGGCAGGAAATGTTGGAACCCAGTCGCTTGCGGTGACGATCCGTGTGCTGATGGATGAAAATTTAAACCGGAAAGATAAGTTTGGACTGATTTTGAAAGAGATGCGCATTGGTTTTGCAAATGGACTGTTTCTTGGAATTATGGCATTTGTATTTATCGGACTCTATGTGTGTTTCATAAAAGGAAATGCGCTTTCCTATTCGTTTCTGATCTCAGGTTGTGTGGGAGTTTCCTTAATGCTTGCGATGGTGATCTCGAGCCTTGTCGGAACAACGATCCCACTGCTTTTCCATAAGATCAAAGTCGATCCGGCAGTCGCATCAGGACCACTTATCACAACCGTGAATGATCTGGTAGCAGTGGTCACTTATTATGGACTGGTCTGGCTGTTTATGATTGAATTATTGAAAATTTAACATTTTGTATAGGTAATCTTTACCCTTTCTTTAGAATAATCCATGTGTATTTTAAGAATGAACCGTTATACTCGGTAACAGTAAAAATGTTACAGAGTATAGCGGAGGTCATTCCAAATGAAATATATCACATTTACAATCCCATGTTACAATTCAGAAAATTATATGCGAAGATGTGTGGATTCACTTTTGGTGGGCGGCGAGGATGTCGAGATCCTCATTATTGACGATGGTTCTTCCGACCGGACAGGTGCGATCGCAGATGAATACGAAATGCTTTATCCAAACATTGTAAAAGCGGTGCATAAGCCAAACGGCGGTCATGGTTCCGGTGTGAACAGAGGGCTGGAGCTGGCGCATGGACTTTATTATAAAGTCGTGGATTCCGACGACTGGTTCGACCGTGATGCTTATCTGAAAATGTTAGATAAAATTAAGAGCTTTGAAATTGCCAGCGAGGATGCACAGATCAGGGAAGCAATCTGTGAAAATCGTATCAGAGAAGAAAATCTGTCAGGAAGCTGTGTTGAGATTCAGCAAAAGGAACAGGAAAAATTCCCGGATCTGATCATCTGTAATTATGTGTACGATCATCTGGATGAGGGCATCCAGAAACCGATGAATTACAGAAATGTATTTCCAACTGAAAAAATGTGCAACTGGAACACAATCGGACATTTTCATCCATCGCAGTATTTGATTATGCATGCACTTATGTTTCAGACGAAAGTATTGAGACAGTCGGGGGTAAAACT